>Ga0101943_1000235_pt1 | contig 119236 bp, 99 predicted proteins | sample DewCreD2012metaG_5_FD_75244 | JGI IMG/M metagenome (GOLD analysis project Ga0101943, IMG submission 75244) | Hot spring sediment bacterial and archeal communities from British Columbia, Canada, to study Microbial Dark Matter (Phase II) - Dewar... ... | reverse complement strand
GGTCACCGAGTCGTCGGAAATCTGGCCTTCGAAATCGAGGATGACCTTGTTCAAATTCGGCCGCGCGCTGAACAGATAGCGGCGATCCCGATAGCGCAAATACCACAGCTGCTCCCGCAGGGCGTACAGTTATCAGCACGTATTCCCCAGAGTTGACCTTGTATTGTTGCGCTACCCATTCGGCATTGCTCCTGTGCAAGCTGACTATTTGTTTATCCGGTTTCCGCCTAACGCACATTTACCGCTGACTGTTGGTAGAATAAGTATCAGGAGTTGAATTGTCATGTCCTTTATTTTCATCAAATCCCATCACTTCAAAAAGGTCCTCGTCACCTTATACGATTTCAGTCTAACACGCAATGCGATTTTCCTCAGAGCAGATCCATACTAACTGTTGCTATCGAATAATTCTTTGAATACTTCGCTAAGCCGTTCATCAATATCACTTGGTATGTTTTTGTGTGGAATATGGAGATTATCCAAGACAGTAGCAAACTTATGCAAACCACCATTTCTCAATTCGACCCACTCAATGCCAAGTTTGGTGAGTTGCTTCTTGTTGAGATCTGAAAGTTTATCGGCGATGAAAACTTTGCTATCACGGGCAATCACAGCATCGGCACTCTCAGGATTTCCCTTACCCATTAGTTTGACTTCGCAGCGGAAACGATCTTTGTCGGTATTGCCGATGAGATAAAAATCGACTTCACGCATTGATTCTGGCAGCCTGCTTTGGTCGAAGTGTTTCGCAGGGACGTTGAACAGTTTGCAGAGAGTGATCATCAACGGTTTCTCGACCTGTTTGCCTGCGGTGCTCCAGAGACCGCCACGAAGTGCTGCCCGCTTCACCGCGAGAGTGTTGATAACAATGAGGCTTTCGTTGATGTTGAGATCGACGCTGACGTTTCTCAGTTTGATAGTGAGGGTAATGTTGATGTCACCGTCATTCTCAATAAGGTCATTGATCGATTGGTAAAGAGTGTCGTAATGTTCAAGGGAAGCTTCAAGGACGATTTCCTTTGTTGCGCTATTGTACATATTGGAAATTGTCTTCTTGTTGAGACCAGAGTTTATGGCTATATCGTCTGAGGAGAGATTCGGATCAAGGAGTTCTTTTTTATACCAATCAATCGTAACATTCAGATTTTTCAGTTTAGCGTCAACGATCCGCTTGAAAAAATCGATGACATACTGGAGAAACTCAGCGTCGATGAGAGTGACAATTTCAATTCGGTAGTCTTGTCCTTTAACAAGCTTCGTTATGATTCGCCGAATTACGGTATCGGTGAGAGTCATATTTTGACAAGCTCCGTAAATTCTTTGAGATTAAGAAAGCGTGGCTCATTATTGAAAAATAGAGACTTGTTGCCCAGGTTCTTCTTGATAACCTGGAAATACTTCTCGTCCTTTTCGGTTAGGAAGAAATAGCGCTCGAGTGCGATAGCAGCAATGCCCATAGTACCACTTCCTGCGAACGGATCAAATACCAGATCGCCCTTGAAGGAATAAAATTGGATGACACGTCGACAAAGTTCAACTGGGAAAACGGCTGAATGATGTTTGTCGTAAGTGGGGTCAATGCGCCAGACATTTGAAGTCTCGTAGTTCCCCAGCACTTTACTTTCCATCACAGTTTTCCACTCGTACTGTCGAATGTTCCAATCAATCAGCTTATCTGTTTTCTTGCGATAGACCATTAGGTATTCGGTGACAGGATTTGGCTTATAGGCTAATGGCTTCCTATGTTGCTGAAATCCAGCGTTGCGGTTTTTTACACTTGCTTCAGGTTTCAGCCAAACAATGTCGTCTATGAATTCCCATCCCATTTCGATAAGCAGAGGATGAATGTCAAACGGGATTGGGTAACGTTTGCTCGAATGTTGTCGGCTGACCCTTGGAATAATAATTGGCGACGTATTGAGGATGAAGAACCGCCCTTCTTTTGTTACACGATGCACCTTCTCGAAAACATCGGCAAGAAAATGAAGGTACGCCTTATAACTTGGATAAATTGAGTAATCTCTTGCGTTGTAATAAGGTGGTGAAGTAAAGGTGAGATGAATCGAATCGTCCGGTACTGCTTGTAGAATGTCTCTGACATCGCCAAGTACAACGACATTCTTCAAGAAGTCGAAGCTATCTGGATGAGCAAGATGCGAACAACTCGATTGTTTCGGAAAGTACTCCTTTTGAATAATTTGCTGAATAAATTCATTAGGATGCTCGACAAGTTTCTTTAAAGCTGTATCGACGGTCTCGTTTCCTTTGAAGACCAGTAGTCCTCGGATCGCTTGAGCGATAATTTTAGGATCATCGTCGTTGAGGAGATCAAGTAACACTGGGATGCACTTGGCATTGCGCATCCGTCCGATAGATGAGACCGCCTCGCGTCTTACCATTGAGTCGGGATCTTCATTGGCAACCTTGTAAAGTGGGTCAAGATAGTTGACATCTTCGAGCTTCCCAAGATTCTTGACAGCCCAGAACCTTATATTGCAATCTTCGTGATTGATGAGTGGCAATAAGAGAGAACCGTCGAAGTTCTGGGGTAAGTATCCTAAGTTTTTGAGGAAATAGGACAAGCTGCCAGAGTCCTTCAGTCCTTCGATAACTTTAGCAAGAGCTCCGTTGCCGCTAATTTTGATTTTGTTAATGTACTCTTTTGAGAGCATTGATTGACTCTATCGTTATTGCGACAACTTCAACAAACCATCGAGAAGAATCGATACGGAAAAGCCACCCTGCCTAACACGCGTTCGCAACTCGCAGTCGGCATCATATGCATCTGCGGGTGAATTGTAAAGTTCTTTGTTTTCATTATCGTTTTACTCATTGAACAGTGTGTGACCGGCTTCAGTCGAAGACACAGTACCATTGCACTGAGCTTTCCTTCAACGTCAACTGCGTCATGCTCTGTCATTAGCGCACAAGCTGCTTGACAAAAATATGCAATACACAGGAAAAAATCAAGACCTCTTTGCAACAAGAGCTGTAAAGCAATGTCCGCTGCAACCGGTTGTTACACCGACATCTTCTCAGTCCTGCCGCGCTGCGTCAATGGCGGCCACATCGATCTTCTTCATCGTCATCATCGCGGCGAAGGCGCGGCGCGCCTCCTCGCCTGCTTTTTCCGCTTGCATTGCCAGATTGATCAGATTGTCCAGCTCATAGAGTTCATCGCGTAGCTGCTGTGGGTTTTGTGCTGCGGTGATCCCCTCCAGCCGCTCTTGGAAGCTTTCCCACTCGCTGGAGGTCATCTCTCCCAGCTCATCGAGAGTCTCTTGGTCCAACTCGGGCAGGTCTTCTTCTTGACGTCGGCGTTCCCACTCATGGAGGAGGCTGTGCAGTTTGCTCTTGCGGCGACGGAGCGATTCCCGCACGGCAAAGAGGCTGGAGGAAAGCCGACGCTGGAGCACGGTCAGGGCGAGCGCAACATTGCGGCTTTTCCGGTCGGTTTTGCCGGAGACAGTGGCGTACCAGCGGCGCACGTAGTCGGTGACCGCGTCGTAGAGGCGTTTCTCGGCGTTGGTGAGGGCAACGCTGAGCGTTTTCACCTCCCGACTGCGGAACAACCGCCGGCCCTCCAGGTCGGTCACCTTCTCCTTGGTACGCCGAAGTACAAACGGCAAGCCATCGGAACGGGCAGCTTTTTTGAGCTGCTCAGGATCGGCAAACAGGCGTGGCTCCAAAAGGTTCAGCAGGAAAAAGTACGCGTAATCGTCGCCTTTGTGGGGGGTAGCCGTCAGGAAGAGCAAGTGTGTGGTGCGACCAGCCAGAAGCTCCCCCAACTGGTAGCGCTGGGTTTTCCGTACTTTTTTCCCGTAGCGAGTCGCCGAGAGCTTATGCGCTTCGTCGAAGATCACCAGGTCCCAGGATTGACGGCTGAGAACATCCCGCACGTCCGGCATGCGCGCAAAGTCAATCGAGAGAATGATCTGCGGATTGCGGGCGAAGAAGTCTGCCGAGGAAAGGGTTGCCAGAAGGTCCCGCCGCATTGGGACGAAGTCTTCTCGGAACCACTCGTTCATTTCGCGCTGCCATTGATCCTGCAGGTGCGCCGGCACCACCAGCAGGATTCGGTGCACCGCCGTTCGAGCCTTCAGCTCCTTGAGCACCAGACCTGCCATGATGGTCTTGCCTAAGCCGGGGTCGTCGGCCAGCAGGAACCGGATGCGTGGCAGTGGGAGGATGTGGCGATAGACGGCATCTACCTGGTGCGGCAATAGATCCACTTGGCTGACGCTGACCGCATAGTGCGGGTCGAAGGTATAAGCCAACTGCATCCGCAGCGCGTCAGCAAAGAGAACAAACGGCTCGTGCTTGCGGAGAGCATTGGCGGAAAAATCTTCACGGAACGACGGGAGCAGCTGCACCTTCTCGGCAAACTGTTCCGGCGTAAAGACAAAAGTTTGGGCTTTGTGTGTGAATTGGAAAACTACACTCAGCACAATGCGGCCGTTCTCCTGCCGAACTTTGTACACTTCGGCTGGCCCATCGTACGGGACGATCCGGACTCGATCACCAACGGAGACCATCTTCGGCGAGTTCATAGAGGTTCGACTGCGCCATGCATCTGGCGATGTGCTAAGTGGCTACTACTCACTGCGCATGCTTCTGTGCCAAAATTATGCAGGTGCGTTGGTATTGTTTCCTCCGTCTCTGTTGCGCCACCAGAGGCTGCCAGGTGGCAGAAGCTGTGCGCCGCGTCGCCGCACGCTCCACACAGTCCAAGCAACGCTCGCTCCTACCGTGAGCACGCGTGTTAGCTCGGCCCCAAAAGATCCGGAGAATGCCGTTTCCCCTATGCGAAACAATTCCCACCACACATTCATGAAAAAGTGCAGCCCCACCGGCAGCCACACCGAATATCCCCACGCCACATAGAGCCAAGCAAACCAAGCTGCACCGACAAATGTCACCGCGAAGATCGCCGCGCCCTCAAGCAGACTTGTCGCCTGGTAGAGATGGCTGGAAGCAAAGACCATTGCATTTAGCCCTGCAGCAGGAATGAACCCCCACCGTCCGTGGCGAAATAGCTGGCCAAAAAGAAACGCGCGGTAGAAGACTTCCTCGCGAAATGCAGCACGTAGCTGCGCCAAAACCAGAAGAGGCACTGCCGAGATCTCCACCGCCTTTCCGGTCCATGCGTACCACAGCAACATAGGAAAGCTAAAAGCAAACGCATAGCCAACAGCTTTCCAAACCGTCCCAGCTAATCCAAGCTCGCTCCAAACGTTCTGCCGTCCATGGAGAATGCACACCACACCAGCAATCGGCAGAACGTACCAGAGAAGGGATACCAGCTCGGCAATCACCGCGGGGAGAGCCCCCGAATTCTGGGGAAATAACGCGCGGACCCACGCATAACCAAAATGAACGTCCGCCCAGCGGATCACGCAAGCGCTGATAACGACGACGAGCATCAGTGGCGTCGGTCTCTGAGCTTGTAGTGCACGCCAGTGGGTGTATCGCTGGAGCGCCGACTGCTGCTTTTTGGCGGCGGCATGCATCTATGACAACTGAACTCCGAGCCCTGGTCTCGTATTGCGCAAAGATACTGTTTTCCATATGTGCGCGACTTCTAAACTCCTCTTCCTGCACCTGTCCGATGTATCTTAGCGACCAACTTACTGGCGCTCGTGCCTGTAGAACAATCGCTTGACAGCCTCCGCCACGCTATGTCCGATGCGGGCAAGGCGTTCGGTGGCAGCGGACGCTGCCAGACCGTTGGGCGACGACTGCGATGCAGCCAGCACCTCCTCGGTCGAAAGGCTCCAGAAGGAGCGTAGTTCCGCTTGCGACATCATCGCAGATCACCGAATTCTGGGACTTTCAACGCTCGCAGGGTTGTTGTCGGTGTAATGAACACTGCCAACGCTCGTTGCTTTGTGCCCCTGCTGTAGCCTACCTCAAGCCGCCGCAGGTTGGATAGCTGCCCATTCGGCGGAGAGGAGTTCGGCTTGCTCGAGCACGGTCTCGGCGGCTTTCTCCTGCTTATCGGGCGGGTAGCCGTACTTGCGCAGGATGCGCTTGACAAGTCGCCGCAGGTTGGCACGGACGTTTTCCCGCAGTGTCCAATCGATCGTGACGTTGTTGCGCACGGTCTCCACCAGTTCACGGGCAATAGTGCGGAGCGTCTCGTCGCCGAGAACTTTCACCGCGCTGTCGTTCGTCTCGAGGGCATCGTAGAAAGCGAGCTCCTCTTCCGAGAGGCCCAACGCCTCGCCTCTCCGGTCCGCTTCTCGCATTTCCTTGGCGAGGGCGATGAGCTCCTCGATCACCTGCGCTGCTTCGATGGCCCGATTCTGATAGCGACGGAGTGCCTGTTCGAGCAACTCAGCGAAGGAACGTGCCTGGACGAGATTCTTCTTGCGGCGCGTGCGAATTTCGCCCTGAAGAAGTTTCCGCAGAAGCTCGACGGCCAGATTCTTCTGCGGCATACCCCGCACCTCGGCAAGAAACTCTTCCGAAAGGATCGAGATGTCGGGCTTCTTCAGTCCGGCCGCAGCGAACAAATCAATGACGCCTTCAGGCGCGACGGCACGAGAGACAATCTGGCGAATGGCATGATTGAGTTCTTCTTCCGGTCGCGCATCGCCCGGCGCCCGTTTTGCCAGTGCCGCGCGCACCGCCTGGAAAAATGCAACGTCGTCGCGGATGGCGAGCGCCTCTTCTCGTGGCACGGCCAGAGCGAACGCTTTGGTCAACTCCGCAACCGCCTTGAGTAACCGATTCTTTCCATCTTCCTGGGCGAGGATGTGCTCCTGGGCAGCAGGCAGCAGCGCGAGCCGATCGGAGGCACTACCTGCCTTCCATTGCGACCAGTCGAAGCCGTGGAAGAGGCCACAGCAGACCTCGTACTTCTCCTGCATCAGCGCCACGGCCTCGCTCTGAGGGATGGCGGTCTCGCCCTTGCCGCCGCTCTCGGTGTAGGTCGCCAGCGCCGCCTTGAGTTCGTGCGCCAGACCCAGGTAATCCACCACCAGTCCGCCGGGCTTGTCGCGGAAGACACGGTTCACCCGAGCGATGGCTTGCATCAGCCCATGGGCGCGCATCGGTTTGTCAATGTACATCGTGTGCAGGCTCGGGCAGTCGAAGCCAGTGAGCCACATATCGCGGACGATGACGAGCTTGAAGGGATCGGTGGGGTCGCGGAAGCGCTTGGCGAGGAACTCCCGGCGCTGCTTGTTCCGGATGTGCGCTTGCCAGCTGGGCGGGTCCGAGGCGGACCCTGTCATCACGACCTTGATTTGGCCCCGGTCGTCGGCGTCGTCGTGCCAGTCCGGGCGAAGCCGCACGATCTCCTCGTAGAGCTCGACGCAGATGCGTCGGCTCATACAAACTATCATGGCCTTGCCGTCCATGGCTTCCAGGCGCTTCTCGAAGTGTTCGACGATGTCCCGCGCCACGAGCTCCAGACGCTTCTCGGAGCCGACGATCGCCTCGAGCTGGGCCCACTTGGTCTTGAGCTTCTCCTTGCGCTCAACCTCCTCGCCCTCGGTGACCTCCTCGAACTCGGGGTCTATCTTCGGCTTCTCCGCCTCGTCCAGCTCCAGTTTCGCCAACCGGCTCTCGTAGTAAATGGGCACCGTGGCGCCATCCTCGACCGCGCGCTGGATGTCATAAACGCTGATATAGTTACCGAAGACCGAGCGGGTGTTGCGGTCGGCAAGTTCAAGCGGTGTGCCGGTGAAGGCGATGAAGGAGGCGTTCGGCAGTGCATCGCGCATGTGGCGAGCATAACCATCAATAAAATCGTACTGGCTGCGGTGCGCTTCGTCGGCGATGACCACGATGTTGCGCCGCTCAGAAAGCGTCGGGTGCCGGTCGCCCTTCTCCTCGGGCAGGAATTTCTGAATTGTTGTAAAGATTACGCCGCCAGCCTGCCGCCCCTGGAGTAGCTCGCGGAGCTGCACCCGGCTCTCGGCTTGGATCGGGTCCTGCCCGAGGAGGTCCCGGCAGCGCGAGAACGTGCCGAAAAGCTGGTCGTCTAAGTCGTTCCGGTCGGTGAGCACGACAATGGTGGGGTTTTCCATCGCAGGCTCACGTATGATGCGGCCGGCATAAAACACCATCGTCAGGCTCTTGCCCGAGCCCTGCGTGTGCCAGACGACGCCAATGCGCCGATCGCCCGGTGCCGCATCCTTGAACGTCCCCGAGCCATAGGGCGCGCGGGCTTCCGCAGTCTGGCGAATGATCTGGCTGGCGCGCAGGGTTTCTTGCACAGCGACTTGCACAGCGTGGAACTGATGGTAGCCCGCAATCTTCTTTTCCAGCCGACCGCTGCCGTCGTCTTCAAAGACGATAAAGTCGCGCAAGAGCGCCAAAAACCGCCTTCTTTCACACACGCCGCGCAAGAGAACCTGGAGCTCGGGGACTCTCACATCTTCCACCTGTTCGCCGGTAATCGTTCGCCACGGTTTGAACCACTCACGGCCGGCGGTGAGTGTGCCGAGCCGCGCTTCCAGGCCGTCGGAGATCACCAGCAATTCGTTCAGGGCAAACAGCGTCGGTAACTCGGCCTTGTAGGTTTGCAGTTGCTGGAAGGCGGTCCAGATGGTGGCGTCTTCGTCCGCGGGGTTTTTCAGTTCGATGATGGCGATGGGAAGACCGTTGAGGAAGAGAACGACATCCGGTCGGCGGGTGTGGCGATTCTCGGTGACGGTAAATTGATTGACCGCCAGCCAGTCGTTGCTGTCGGGATTGTCAAAGTCAACGATGCGTGCCTGGGCGCCGGCGATGGTTCCATCGGAGCGGCGATATTCCACCGTGACGCCCTCGGTGAGCATGCGATGGAAAGCGCGGTTGCGGGCTTCGAGTGTGGCCCCCGGTGGATTCGTTATGCGGCGGAAAGCATCTTCGAGAGCTTCGGCGGGCAGGTCGGGGTTGAGGCGCGCAAGGGCATCCCGCAGACGCTGGGCGAGGACCACCTCGCCGTAGCCGGCACGCTCAGCGAAGGGTCCATCTGAGGCAACCTCTGACCCGTGCTTTACCGTCCAGCCCAGTGATTCGAGCCAGCCCAGGGCGGCGGATTCTATCTCTGATTCCGTCATTCTAGCCATTCTGACTCACCTGATTTCATTGAGCCACCATAAAGCTTGTTCGGTCTTTTCCAGTAACTTCTCAAATGAGCTCATCACTTCGGCATTCCTCTCCCAAAAATCCGATGGTACGGCAACCTCCGGCGCTCTTGTGAGTTCTGCCAACACCTCCACCATTTCGCGATCTTCGTAGTCGAAAGGGACGATTCTTTTCTGATGCCTGTGAATCGGAAACAATGTCAGTCGTCGCGCCTTGACTGCGATCCCTTCAAGATCGGCTTCAATGGTTCGGTCGAAAGCCAACAGGTTGTGAAATGCCCGATTTCTCGCACCCCCAATTATTTCTCCATAAGCGTCCAATGAAGGCTTCTTATGGCTTTTCGTCCATGGGAGATTCCGAAATGCTTCGGCAACGTCGAAATGTTCCTTAATGGTAGACCACAAAATAATCCCCTTGATATCCGCAACACTCACCAGTAGCTTCAGCACCTTGATTGCGTCGTCGGCAAAATTGTAAGCAATGCGCATAATCTCTCTCAGGTGCACGGCAGCGTCTTCACTCCCCTTTTGGTACCGCTGAAGAGCATCCTTATATAACCGTAGTTGCTCACTAACTGACAACCGAATCTTCTCAATCAGTGTACCGTCCGATCTTGATCGTCCAGCTTCTGGCAAAACAAGACGCACACGGGCTTCTTGCTGAAGCTTTTCGAAGGCAGCCGCGAACTCTGTCCGTAGACTTTCAACGTCATTACCCAAACTGTCGAACAATTCCGACTGAATACTTTCCCACGCGATCCCCGAATTAACCAGTTGGTTGACAACTAACGTCTTGCCGTCGTCCAACACTTGAACCCTCGCTTGGCCTGCAGGGTCGAACCTGAGTTCCTTCACTGCTTTATGATTCAGGGACACCGACGCAGGAACGTCTTCTAACCTCCCGATAAGTACGAATACCAAACGTCCCAGATGAGAGATCTCTGTCTGGATTTCCCGAGATAACGGTTTGAGCTTGGGCAGGTTTTTTGACTTAGCACTGAACAACTTGAAATCCGAATCAAAGTTTCCTGGCTCTACAACGAATATTTCTCTCGTGTCTGGCTTTGATTTCTTTACCTGTAGACACAGGTACTTCTTGTTCTTTGTCGTCTTTATCAATGGCTTGCGGTAAATGAAGCTGTTGTTGATGACGATGATGTCTTTATCTTTAGCATTTTGTTTGCTGAACCAATTGATGAATTGGCGTGTCTTCACCAAATCAGACAGTCCTTTGGTTATCATCCGGCTGATCTTACTGGAAGTCCGTTTCATAAACCTCTCTCCTTCAAAAACCGTTCCGCATCCTTCACCCGCAGCTCGCCGGAGATGAGCTTGGGCAAGAGCGCATCGCGCAGGGCGGCGAGGGTGCGGGATTCTTCTGCGCATGCTCTAACTTTCGCAAACCATGGCTCAACAAGCTTGTGAAACTCTAAACAGACTTCCTCACCAGCAAAGAGGAATGGCATAGTATTCATTCGACCTTGAGATAGCTTCGGTTGCACTGCGCCTGTAACATAGGGAGCTACTGACTCGAAAGCAAAATACAAATAGAGCTGCTCCGTACTAACAGGAGGCTTGCCCTGTAGCACATGCGCATGATTGTTAACCCAAAACTTACCCCATACGTATTGAGTTACCCCTAATCCGTCTTCACGCATAACGGAACCGTCTTCTCCTACCAAGAGATAGATTCCATCGAAGAGATAGTCGTCCACGTAGTCCATTACTCCAGCTGCGCCATAGTAAGGAAAGGATCCTTTGCGATTTGCTCGGTCTCTTCCAGAAAGTGGTACTCGCTTTGAGTCGAAGTTAAGGCAGTAATCGCCGAGCCTCCCCACTCTCCACCCCTCTGGAATCTCGCCCAGCTCCGAATCCACCAGGCGGTCGGGGAAGAGGTCGTAGAGGTGGGCGGGGAGGCCGGGGAGAGACTGGCCGCGCAGCCAGCGGCCCTCCATCTTGGCGCGGACGGGCTCGAAGTCCACGAACCACGCCTTGAAGAGGGCCCGCGCGATCTGCTCCAGCGTCTCGCTCCTCCGCCGGTTCAGCTCGATCTTGTCGTCCAGCGTGCCGAGGATGTGGGCGATAGCGCGCTGTTCGGGGAGAGGAGGGAGCAGGATTCTCAGTTTGCCAAATGAAGACTTGTTCAGAATCGGCTGAGCCGAGCCGCTAGCTGCACCTCGAATTTCTACCTTGCGAATGCTGAGGTTGTAGTAGACAAACAGGGGGTCATTCGGATCGGCAACGATAATACTGTTGATCTGCTGATTCGTCACACAGTCACGTCCAGCCACGGCCGCTTTTCCCATGTCGGAGCCGATGCAGGAAACCATTATTGCTCGTTCTGGAATCCGGACACCAACACAATCGGCTCCCGACTTTGTGAGATAGCGCCCTGTCGTGTCTATGATGCGTCGCCCGTCAAAGTCCGTCGGCGTCACGAATGGAATGTCGCCGCCGAAGTAGTCCGGACGGCTCCGTGGCGGTGTCTTACCCGTCACGATTCGACCGAGTTGATCTAGCGTCACCTCCCGCCACTCACCCGCCATAGCCTTGCTCCTCCAACCGTTTCACAAGTGCCTCGACCTGGCGTTTTAGAGCGGGGAGGTCTCTTTCCACCGTCCTCCAGACTTCCTGCAGGTCCACCCCGAAATACTCGTGAACGACCACATTCCGCATGGCGACAATCTGCGCCCAGGGTATCTCGGGGTGGGACTCATGAAAGGCTTTGCCGAGCCGGGCGGCCGCCTCTCCGATGAGCTGAATGTGGTACAAGATCCAAGTCTGGATCAGTTCTTCCTGCTCAAACGCCTCTTGGCCCCGGGCAGCGTAGCGCTCGATCTTGGCGATGGCGTCCAACATGTCTTTCAAGCGTTCCTTGGGTTCCCTCATAGTGGGACGGCCTCTTGTAACACCCGCTCCCGAATCCGGGGCTTGATGCCGCGACTGCTCACCACGTCCACCTTCACCCCCACCAGCTCCTGAAGCTCCAGCCAAAGCCCGGCATGGTCCAGCAGACTGCGGCCGGGCTCGAAGTCAACAATGAGGTCAAGGTCGCTTTGTTCGTCCGCCTCCCCGCGGGCGACGGAGCCGAAGACCCGCACATTGCGGGCACCGTACTTGGCGCACACCTTCAGGATTTCCTCGCGTTTGACGTGCAACAGCTCCTCAAGTGTCATAGCCCAGCTCCCTCAGGTTCTTCCAGATGGCCTCGTCCAGCCGCCGGGCTTCGGCTTGCTGCTGGGCAAGCTGCGCCACCAGCCGCGCCATCTTCTCCTCGAACGGCTCGTCGTCCTCGTCCTGCACCTCGGCGCCCACATAGCGGCCGGGCGTGAGGACGTAACCGTGCTTTCGGATTTCGTCGAGCGTTGCGCTCTTGCAAAAACCAGGGATGTCTTGGTATTCGCCCGCGTCGGGTTCCCCGCGCCAGGCGTGGTAGGTATTGGCGATCTTCTGAATCTCCTCGTCGGTCAGCTCGCGGTGGGTGCGGTCCACCATGCGGCCCATCTTGCGGGCGTCAATGAAGAGCACATGGCCGCGGCGGTCCCTGTAGGGGTGGGTTCCGAACCCGCCCCTACCGGATTTATCGCGGGCAAGAAACCACAGGCAGGCCGGAATCTGTGTGGAGTAGAAGAGCTGCCCAGGCAGCGCTACCATGCAGTCTACGAGGTCCGCTTCGATGATGCTTCTGCGGATCTCGCCTTCGCCGGCTTGGTTGGAAGACATGGAGCCATTGGCCAGCACGAAGCCGGCAACTCCGTGTGGCGCGAGATGATGGATCATGTGCTGCACCCAGGCGATGTTGGCGTTGCGCACGGGCGGCACGCCGTACTTCCAGCGCTTGTCCTCGCGCAGGCGCTCGCCGCCCCACTCCTTCATGTTGAAAGGGGGGTTGGCTAAAAAAGACTTTGGAAATCGTCGGCCTTTCATTCTTCGAGGAAGAAGTCGTTATCGATACGTTTGACCGGATAGCTGTTCACGATGGAAACACCCACGTTGTACTCGAACATCAGTTCCGCAAGCCGCTCACCATCGATGAGCACAATTTTGCTGTCGATTTTCTCGACGTACTCCCGAGCTTCCTTGGTGAAAGTAGAGGTGGTCAGGAACACGCCCTTGCGGGCACGTTGTCCTTGGAGCGCCCCGGCAAACTTTTGGACTTCAGGCCTGCTGACAGGTTGCCCCCAGCGCTTGGCCTGGACATAAACCACATCGAACCCGAGCCGATCTTCCTTGATGATGCCGTCAATGCCTTCATCGCCACTTCGCCCAATGGCCCGCGCTGCTTCCTGGGAGGAACCGCCGTAGCCCATGCGCACCAGTAGCTCTACAACCAAACGCTCAAAAAAGGCGGGGGAAGCTGTCTTTACCTGCTCCAATAGCTCTGCCAATAGGTTTTGTTTCAGGGTTCCATACGCTCGTTCAAGTAATTCCTCCGGCGACGCCGTATCGTCCGGTAGCACGGCATCGTTCGTCGCTGTGGTGGTGTTGCTCTGCGCTATGAAAGCCTGGAACTCTTCAAACTGCTTGAGGAACTCTGAAGTAATGCGCTCGGGCTTCTGCTCGAGCACATCAAGCCCGCGCTGGGTGATCCGTACCCGGCCACGACGTGGGCTTTCGAGCAAACCGGCCTTTTTCAAGTACGTTTTCGCCCAGCCAACCCGGTTGTCGAAAACCGGCTGCTGGCCGCTCGGCAACAGCTCCCTTCGGTCTGTATCGGTGAGCGAGAATTCCTGGGCTAATTGGTCAATCAGGTCGCGCATGCTGTACTCCTTACCATCCTCAAGATGCTTGAGCAGGGGCAGCATGAGTGATTGGTAATCAGGTATGGGCATAGTGCGATCCTCCTTGCATGATGTTATGGTAACCTTGCGCGCTCGGCCTCGAGGCGCCTTCGGTGCTCCTCGAAGGCATCGGAGATGTACTTGAGGAAGATCAGCCCCAGCACGACGTGCTTGTACTCGGCGGCGTCCATCGAGCCGCGCAGTGCGTCGGCGGCTTTCCAGAGATCTGCTTCGAAACCAAGTGTGGCGTCGGAGCTTGGTACTGCGTTGTTGCGTTGTGGCATTACTGATGGTGTTCAGGTATTGCGACGGGATGACATCGATACGGTGTGTAAGACGTGCAATCACCGGCGTCACATAGCACAACCGCCAAAAATATGCACCAGCAAAGCGTTCGGGAACTCCCTGTGCCTTCGAGTGCCCGGTGGGGTGTGCAAAAACAGCAGCGAGGACTTCCCCTTCCCGCTTACTGTGCCCGAACTGCTGCCCGAAGTGCTGCGTTCGTCGCGGGCTCTGTTGCCATGCGTTCCCAGATGCGCTCCAATTGGCGGCAGACCTCCTCGACGAGTGATTCCCAGACGTGCTCCGCTTCTGCGCGAAGCTCTTCTTCCCACAGCCCTTCGAGTAGCGCCCAGGCTGATCGTGCATCGAGGGACCGACGCACCGCTTGCAATGCAGGTAAAAGCTGTGCGGTGCAGCGCGCAACAACAGGCGAGAACCAATCGCTCTGGCTCGGCTGCTCGATCAAGGCGCGGCTATTCTGGAGCATCTTCAGCTCGCTCTGCACGACAACCATTTCCTTGAGAAGCTGGCTGAGTTCGTTCTGGAGCGGCAAGGTGCTATCAATGAGTTCGGGTGCATCGTGGGGCACATCGTGTGCTTTGGCGCGTGCGTGGAGCTGGCTCATGCGGTGGCGGTAGGCGGCCAGCTCTGCCGTGAGCGTCTGGATGCGTGCGTCCATCTGCTGAAGCTCGCTCTGCCGCTGGTGTGCCTGGCGACGGAGTTCCTGCTGCACCCGCTGAGCAAGAGTAGGCACACAGCGTTCCAGCACAAACCGTTCCCGCTCGTCGAGCTGCTTCCAGAGCTTGACACCGTGCGTACGCAGCTTCCGCTCGATGCTGCCAAGGATGCTTTCCACAATGCTGCGGGCACCGAACTGCTCGATACCCCACAGATCTGGTTCCACCACCTGCCACCAGCGCACCGCAAGAGCACGCGCAGCAAACAACGGAACGCTCGGCACACAAAGAAGCTGCTCAATGAGGGATTGCTCCACCGTTTGCCAGACCATCCGACCATACTGCCCCAAGAGCGGACGGATGCGGTGCCACCACTGGTCGAGCGAGTAGTAGTAGCGCATTTCGTGCATGCGCAGTCCCTGCGTGGAACGAATAGCGATGCGGAGCGCTTCGCCAGAGGTGATGCGGTCGTCAAACCGGAGTGAGCCATTCGTGCCGATAACCAGCGGGCTGATGTCCACGCCACGCTCGCTGGAGTGCTCCAGCAGCGTTGCCAATGAGGGGGTTGCTGTTCCTGTTCTGGGTGTGATCCGTTGGTGGGCGGTCCACTCCAGCCATGAGCTTTCGATGCTGCCGCGTGCAAGCCCGTCGCAGAGCTCCTCGATGCGTTCCACCGAGAAGTCGCCGACGAGTCTGCCGACGAGCGTGCGCCGGCGTACATGCACGGGTGCTGTTGTTCGCAGCAGGAGCAGTATCCATCCATGCTGGGGAGAATCATCGGGCGACCATTCGATGAGTGCCTCGATGCGATCGGCAGCGCGCGCTTGGCGAATCTGGTGTTCCCACCACTGTTCCCGATGGACCGCAGGCAGTGCAACCAATGCCTTGCCGCCAGGATGGAGCAAATGCCAGCAGGTATCGAGATAACCCTCGACGACGCTGCCGGCAATGGCGATAATTCGATCGAAGCGAAGCGGGGACTTCGCGCAGGCTGGGAGCGACTCGACAAGGCCGACAGGAATCTCCCACGGGGCGAAGGTTGCAAGCATGCGGACCAATGCCTCCTGCCGCCGATCACAGTCGGCAACGGTGAAACGGACAGCTGGTGCTGCCGGTGGTGAAAATGCTCCGAGAAGTGCCGTCATGGTCCACAACAGTCCGCTCTGCATGCTCCCGCATTCGAGCAGTGCGGCCCAGGGCGGTGGCTGGAGAATCCGGTATGCCAGCATTGGCAAGGTCTGCGGAAGTCCCCGCTTGGCAAGTTCGATGCTGACGACGTACTGCGCGACGCCTTGTGCAAACGCGCGTGGCTCGATCGGGCGAAGGGCGGTGACCAATTGAACAGCGGTGCGGATGCGATGGGGATCGTAGGGCTGGCCGGCAGCGTTGAGTCCAAACTTCCATGCCTCCATCACGCCCTCGAGCCGTCGGTCGAGCGTGCCCAGTCGGACGAGCGCTCCGGCAATGTTACTGCCGATGACCGAGAGCGACTGGCGATGCGGTGGCAGACGGTCGAATCGGTGCAGCGTCAACAGGGCAACGGTATGGAGCACTGGCGCAAGACTGTTGCTCGGCTCGCCCTCGGCAAAACAGGCGTGGACATCGAAACACACGGTAGCAACGCGCTCAGGACTCACCATCCCAAGCCGTGTTCGGCTCTCTGGTGACATATCGCACACGAGAACGGTTGGAGTGGGCTATTAGAGCGCACGGTATGCTGCCTTCCGCACGCGATTGCAAATTACACTTTCCATCCCCATTCATGCAAGAAAAATTTTTCCACACCCTACATGCTGCAGCCAGTGCAGCGCGAGAGTATCCTCGTTGCAGTGGTCGTTGCGGTCAGAGCAGCGTGGAGGGCGAACCGAGGGACGGCGGTTTAGTCTTCGCTTTCGCTAAGCCGTCCATACCCCTTGTAGCGGTCCAATCGTGCGCTGTAGAGGACAATGTTGAGCTGTTCGTCGCGCAGTGTTCCGCCGGAAGGCGAGTAGTAGAACGTTGCCAGTCGGTCGGTGCGATGGCGGGCGAGCCGTCCGTACTCGTCCACGTAGAAACGCACAGTGTAGTAGCCCACCTCGAAGGGAGCTTCGTCGAGTTGGCGCAGCAGATTGTCTGGGCTGAAAATGTAGGGGTCGTTGTCCATCGCATGCGGGCAAAAAACAATCATTGCTGCGAGTAGGTGGCGACTTCGAGAGCCGCACGAACCAGCGGCAGCACCTGCCGTAACCGAAGCCGCTTGCAATCAGACGAGGGTTTGACGCGCCAGCGGAGCACAACTGCTTCTGCTCCTGCAAGGAGCGCCGGCTCTTCGACGAGGAGCGTGCGAATGCTCTCACGCAGGAGGCGACGCAGACGGTTTCGCCCGACCGCTGTTGGGCAAACCGAGCGCGGTACGATGACGCCAAGCTGCAGTGGACACGGCTCAGCTGCGGGCAACACGTGCACCATCACCATTCCGCTGGGGTCGTGGGCACGCATACTGTGCCGCAACACCGAGCGAAAGCGAATCTGACCACGAAGAGAGTAGATTCGGCGCGTGCTCACCAGTGCCGTTCATCGCTGACGGTCAGCTTGTACCGTCCTTTTGCGCGGCGCGCGGCAAGCACTTTCCGTCCGTTCTTTGTCGCCATCCGAGCGCGAAAACCGTGGGTGGCTCGGCGACGGCGACGGCTGGGCTGATAGGTGCGCTTCATCAGTTTCTACAGGCAGTCGGTGAAACATGTCCTCGCTTCGATTGGTTGCAAAAATAGGGCGCTATTGCCCCAAGCACAGGAAAAGCCCCTTCTGCGCTATGCGGCAATCGCGGAGGATGACTGCTCCTGAAGACCAATGCGTGCAACGATGTCCACGTCGGTTTCGGGCGGCAACTCGGAGTAGCTGATGACGCTGGCGATGGGGTAGTGCGTCCGCAGCAGACGGTACAAGTACGGTCGCACCGGTGCTGAGCAGATCACCACTGGTTGGTAACCCATGGTTGTCAACTGATCGAAAGCAGCACCGGCACTTTGCAACAGCGTTCGTACCAGGTCGGGGGAAAGCCCCAGTGTAGGACTCGACTGCGCCGAGGCATTGTTCTGGAGTGTTGTGGCGATAACGTTCTCGACAGCGGGATCCAAGCTGGCTACATGCAGCGTGCCGTTGGCATCCTGGAAGAGTCGCTTGATGGTTTCGCCCAGGTGATGGCGAACGTATTCGGTCAGAACATCGGTGTTCTTGGTGACCTTGACGTATTCGAGCAATGCTTCGAGAATTGTCGGGAGGTCGCGGATGGGGATTTGCTCTTTGAGCAGGTTCTGGAGCACTTTCTGGATCGTACCCAACGGGAGTGTATCAGGCGTGATTTCCTCGACCAGTGCGGGGTAGTCTTTCTTGAGCGACTCGATCAGTTGACGCACATCTTGGCGCGTGAGGAGCTTGTCGGCGTTCCTGCGGAGCAGCTCCGAAAGATGGGTTGCTAACACGGTGGCTGGTTCGACGACGGTAAAGCCCGATAGTTCGGCATTCTCTCGCTCGTGGAGCGGAATCCAGGTTGCTGGCAGACCGAAGACCGGTTCTTGAACTTCGATACCGTGGAGTTCGCCCTCGGCGTTGCCGGGATTCATCGCAAGCAGCATCCCAACGTAGAGGCGGTTGCGTGCGATAATGTTGCCACGAAGCTTGACCACATACTCATCGGGTTCGAGCGCCAAGTTATCACGCACACGCACCGGCGGCAGGATGATCCCCAGTTCGGTGGCGAGCTGGCGCCGAATGTTCGCAATGCGTCGGAACAAGTCTCCGCCGTGCTGTTCATCGGCCAGAGGAAGGAGGTTGAGCCCGATTTCGACTTCGACTGGATCAACCTTGATCAGCTCCTCGATAGGTTGTTCGGGTTGCTTCTGCGCGGTTTCTGTCTGCGCAAGTTCTTGCCGGAGCTGCTCCCGTTCGGCAGCTTGAGCCTGGCGGCGGCGAACCCAGGCAACCGTACCGATCGAGAGTCCCAGAAGCGTAAACGGGAGCAAGGGAAATCCCGGGAGCAATCCCATCCCGACAGCAACGCCAGCAACCACGAACAGGGGACGCGCCCGACCGGTCAACTGCCGGCTCAGGTCCTTGTCGAGGGACGTTGACGAACTGGTGCGCGAGATGATCAACCCAGCGGCAACCGACACCAGCAGTGCCGGCACCTGCGAGACCAATCCATCACCGATGGTCAAGATGGTGTAGGTTTTGAGCGATGTGCCGATGTCGAGCCCGCGCTGGAGCACACCGATGGCAAAGCCACCCAATATGTTGATGCCCGTAATCACCAGCCCAGCGATCGCATCACCTTTGACGAACTTGGAAGCGCCGTCCATTGCACCGTAGAATTCCGCTTCGCGTTGGAGCTGTTCGCGGCGGCGGCGTGCTTCTTTCTCGTCAATGAATCCAGCGTTGAGATCAGCATCAATGCTCATTTGTTTGCCCGGCAGAGCATCGAGGGTAAAGCGCGCAGCCACTTCGGCAATGCGCGTCGAACCCTTGATGATCACAACGAAGTTGATCACGAGCAGAATCAAGAACACGACGACGCCAACGACGAAATTGCCGCTGACGACGAAGGTTCCGAACGCATGGATAATCTTGCCCGCAGATGCTTCGCTCAGGATGAGCCGTGTTGAGGCAATGTTCATGCCCAATCGGAAGAGCGTTGCTACCAGCAGAATCGTCGGGAAGGTGCTGATGTCCAGCGGCGATTGGATATAGACCACAACCATCAGGATCAGCACCGAAAGGGCAATGTTGAGTCCCAAGAGCAAATCCAGCAGGAATGCTGGCAGGGGGATGATGAGCAAGCCGAGAACGCCGAGAATGCCCACCACGAGTGCTAAGTCGCGGTAGCGGTCGAAGCTGCTCAAGAATGCTTCGACGTTTGGGGGAAGAGTGCTCGATCCGCCGAGCAGTGCGCGTGGCTGCTGTGCCATCCGTGGCAATCCATGGAGAAACTGTGTCAGCCCAACCCGCAAGCTGTGTGCCAACAGCAGGACGCGCGTAGGGTGTGCATTTGTCGCGAGCGCTGTGTCTGCTGCCACATTGGAACACGCCTGTCGCAACATTGCCAGCTTCCTCTGCCATGCTGACGGCTGAGACTGGCTTGGCATGATTCCTGTAGGAAACACTGCGCATGTTCAACAATTTCGACAGCAATCCCGATGGGCAAAATCATTGGTATTGACCTTGGGACCACGAACTCGGTTGTTGCCGTCATGGAAGGCACCCAGCCGGTCGTCATTGCCAACAGCGAGGGCAGCCGCACCACGCCTTCGGTCGTTGCGTTTACCAAAACGGGCGAACGACTGGTGGGTCAAGCAGCTAAACGGCAGGCGATCACTAATCCGCGCAACACGATCTACTCCATCAAGCGCTTCATGGGTCGCCGTTGGGACGAGGTCACCGAAGAAGCAAAGATGGTCCCCTACAAAGTTGTGCCGGGACCCGATGGTGGGACCGTTCGCGTGGACATTGACGGGCGCCTCTATGCGCCGCCGGAAATCTCGGCAATGATTCTGCAGAAGATGAAGCAGACCGCCGAAGAGTACCTGGGGCAAAAAGTCACCGATGCGGTCATCACGGTGCCGGCATACTTCAACGATGCGCAGCGCCAAGCAACCAAGGAAGCCGGTGAAATTGCAGGGCTCAACGTCCGCCGGATTATCAACGAGCCAACTGCTGCCGCCCTTGCCTATGGGCTCGACAAACGCGGTAAGACAATGACCGTTGCCGTCTATGACCTTGGCGGTGGCACCTTCGACATTTCCATCCTCGAAATCGGCGAAGGTGTCTTCGAGGTCAAGTCCACCAGTGGCGATACGCACCTGGGCGGGGATAACTTCGACCAACGCCTCATTGACTACATCGCCGATGAATTCAAACGGCAAGAGGGCATTGACCTGCGGAACGACCCCATGGCGCTGCAGCGCTTGCGCGAAGCCGCAGAAAAAGCAAAGTGCGAGCTGTCGCAAATGCTCCAAACCGAAATCAATCTGCCCTTTATTACCGCCACTGCTGATGGTCCCAAGCATCTGCAAATGACCATCACGCGGGCTAAGTTCGAACAGCTCTGCAACGATCTGTTCGAGCGAACACTCAAGCCCTGTGAGCAGGCACTCCAGGCAGCAAAGTTGACGCCCGATAAAATTGACGAAGTCATTCTCGTCGGTGGTTCAACCCGAATTCCGCGCATCCAAGAGTTGGTGCGCAACTTCTTCGGCAAAGAACCATCCAAGAGCGTCAATCCCGATGAGGTGGTTGCCGTCGGTGCTGCTATCCAAGGTGCGGTGCTCTCGGGCGAAGTGACCGACGTGCTCCTGCTGGATGTCACGCCGCTAACGCTCGGCATCGAAACGCTCGGTGGCGTGATGACGCCGATGATCCCGGCCAATACCACTATCCCGACGCGGAAAACCGAAATCTTTTCGACTGCAACCGATAACCAAACCTCGGTGGAGATCCACGTTCTCCAGGGCGAACGTCCGATGGCGCGTGACAACCGTTCGCTGGGGCGCTTCCACCTCGATGGCATTCCACCGGCGCCGCGTGGTGTGCCGCAAATCGAAGTTACCTTCGACATTGACGCCAATGGCATTTTGACCGTCACCGCGCGCGATAAAGCAACCGGTAAGCAACAGGACATCCGCATTACGGCATCGTCGGGCTTGAGCAAGGAAGAAATCGAGCGCATGAAGCGCGATGCCCAAGAGCACGCTGCCGAGGATAAAAAACGCCGCGAAGAAATCGAGCTGCGCAATCAAGCCGATCAGCTCGTGTACCAAACCGACAAGCAGCTCCAGGAACTGGGCGACAAGCTCTCGGCAGAGCATCGCTCTGGCATCGAACAAGCCAAAGAGCGGCTCCAGGATGCCATCAAGAACAATCCAGCCGATATCCGTCCGGCGATGGATGCGCTCACGAAAGCCTGGAATGACGCTAGCGCTGCCATGTATCAGGCAAGCAGCACCGGAGGAGGGAGCACCAGCGGCACGACTACTGGCTCAGGCGATGGATCGGCAGCAACGCCGGGTGTCGAGGATGCCGAGTTCACCGTCGTGGACGATAAGTAAGCACTCGAGTAGGGTGCAATCAGAGCGTGCGGCGCTGGAGCCAACACCACAGCTCCTGCGCCGATTTTTTTTGCGGGAGCAGTGCGCGCATGCCAGCTTGCGAAGGCGTTAGGAAGCGGGGCATGATCTCGAGGCGGCCATCGGAAGAGGCCATCGCACGCCAGCGCAGCGCATAAGCGGTGCGCAGCAGCACTACTCGGTGACCAGCTCCGGTACTGCGCGGGTGTAAGCTCGGTAGTAGCGACCGCTGTCGTCGAGTTCGAAGGTGCCGGGATATTCCCGCTCGTAGGTGATGTTCGGTTGGGTACCGGCAGCGATGATCACGCTCCGTGCAGGCAGCTCGATGAGTTCACCGGTAGGGACATAGCGCGTGCCATCCCACGCGATACGCTCGAAGACCACGGCACGGATATGTCGGTGCTCATCGAGCACAAAGCGGCGTGGGTCGAGACACTCGATCATCTCGATACCTTCTTCGAGTGCCTTTTCGATTTCCTCGTGGTTGAGTCGGTAGGCGGGTGAGTCCTGCCAGCGTTTGCGGTACACAAGCTGGACGCCACCCCACTGCTGCAGCAACGGTAGCAACTGCGGCTGCTCACCGGAGGCGGCTGCTCGCGTGCGCTCGGCTGCAATTGCTTGCCCATGGGCGAAGAACTCCTCGGCGATGCTGCGATCGTCGCCACGGAAGCGCGACCAGAATGCCTCCTCGCCTGCGGCAGCGATCAATGCGCAGGCGCGCTGGTAGAAGCGTTCCACTTGAATGGCGTAGTATGCCAGTGCTTCGGTGGCAGTGTCAATGCCCGTCAAGCCGCCACCGATGACGATGGTTGGCAAGCGGAGTTGAAGGTTGGCAAAGCTATCGTGCTGGGCAGCGCCGGTTAGCTGGAGCGACATCAGAAAATCTGATGCTTTGCGCACCCCGCGGGCGAGGTTGTTCTCGACGCTGATAATCCGCGGCCGTCCGGCACCGGTGCAGAGGGCGACATGGTCGAATCCCTGCTCCCAGGCATCCTCGAGTGTGATGGTTCCACCGAAGCGAACACCGTCGAGCAGCAGGAACGTGCCCCGTCGCTGGAGAATGAGCTGCAGCAGGGTTAGAAAGTTTTTGTCCCAGCGGACGGTGATGCCGTATTCGCTAACGCCGCCGAAGCCGCGTGGAATGCGGCGATCGAGTGGTTCGGTTATCGCTTGCCAATCGCGAATCGGTTGAGGGGGGACCTGGTCGCTGCCGATCCACTCGACGGGCAAAGGTTCGATTTTCAGCCCATCAATCCCAACGACGCCAAACCCATCGTTGAGCAAGTAGAGCGACAGCGTATAACCAGCCGGACCCATCCCGACGACGAGCACTTTGCGTCCGTTGTACGGCAGCGGAACAGGGCGCTCCAATCGGAGTGGATTCCACCGCGTGAGCAGGTCATAGAGTTCAACGCCCCATGGCAGTCCCAGTACGTCGGTCAGCACGCTGGTTTCGATTTGAGGAATGTTGACCGGCTCTTGTTTTTGGAAGATGCAGCCTTTCATGCAGTCGTTGCAGATGCGGTGACCAGTGCCAGCGCAGAAGGGATTGTTGATGGTTACCATCGTCAGCGCTGCCAGCGAATAACCGCGCGCTTTGAGTGCATGCATCTGGCTGATGTGTTCCTCAAGAGGGCAGCCAGTGAGAGTCACTCCGAGTGGATTGCGCTTGTAGGTTCCGTCGGGATTGCGGAAACCTTTCGAACAGGAATCTTTCTGTCGCTCGTGGCAGATCATGCAGTAGTCAATTTGCCCCATCACCTGCCGGAGCGATGCTCGCTGGTCAGTCAAGGCAAAACCATCCCGATGACGCAAGTGCGTGCCGTGCCAGCGCTCGACACCATCGGCCACCACGGTTGATGCTTCGACCAAGTGTGCCGGATCGGTCTTACGCGGCGTCCAGGCAAGCAACCAGCCGCTGAGCGTTTCGGGTGCGACGATTCGACGCACGAGCAGGTATTCCTCCAGCAACGTCAGGAGCTCTGCGGCACGGTCGGGAGGGATGCTATTGGTGGATGCACCGCGTGCTGCTTCCTGGAGCTGGTGCACAGCATCGGCAAGGGCTGCTTCTTCGTCCTGCCACTGGAGCGATGGGAAAAGACGCTGCACTTGCTCGTAGCCGTCCGAAAGGATTTGCCACCGCTGGGGTGAGGTATCCAACTGCTTGTGCCGAAGCGCAGCACGCTTGAGAAATTCACTCCGCAGAGCGGTGATGCGGCGCTCGCGTTCGATACGTGCAGCAAGTGCCCTGCGCTCAGCTTCAATGCCAAAAAGGTGCGCCAGGAACAGCTCCACTGCTTCGGCAGCACGCATCAAGATTGCGCTCTGCTGCGGTGGAGGAAGTTCTTCGGCGGTTCGGTCTCGCAGAGCACAGAATTGTTTGTAACCGTCCGGGTTATGGTTTGCAAAAAACTGCTCCCATGCAGTGTAGAGGCGCCGCAGACCGTGGATTGTGTGCAAGTCCGCGTACGAAAAACCGTCGGCAAGGTGGAGCTGTGATTCGGTGTTCATGGGCGAGGTAATGGACGAAACAGCGACACTAAACGAACGAAACGGCGAAATCATTGTCGGTACGTTCCAACTGCGAACTCGGTGCCGGGGAGGGCGACCGTTTCACCGGTAACGACGACTAAGCCATCGCGTGCCAATTGTCGGAGCAGGGCATGCAGCCAGCGCTGGTCGCCCGCTGTCGGAGTGGCAAAGAGAGCATCGGCACAATCAGCGACCAAGCGCGGTGACTGTTGGCGGAGTATTGCGATCAGCCGTCCGCGCCAGAGCCGCCGCGGGATCCCGCGATAGGTTGGCTCGGTGCGTCGCTGCTGTGGCGGCGGTGCCATTGTTCCTGCTGAAGCACATCGCACCCGAAGCGGACAATCGGTGCAGCGTGGCTGGCGGCGACGACAGAGTAGGGAACCCAGGTCCATGAGTGCTTCGTTCCACCACCGACCACCACCGCGTGGGAGAAGGCTACGAGCAAGCGCCTGCACCTGTTGCCGCGGCAACAGGTCCGCTTCGGTCGCTTGCGGCACCCACACCCTGCTGAGTACACGGTGAACATTGACGTCCACGACGGCAATATCCTTACCGAACGCAAACGCACAAACTGCCGATGCCGTGTAATCGCCAATGCCAGGCAAGGTGCGAAGAGTCTGGGGATCGTCAGGCATGAAGCCGCCATAGCGTTCTACGATCAGCGTTGCGCAGCGGAGCAGATTCACAGCGCGGCGATTGTATCCGAGTCCCTGCCAGGCAATGATGACGGCTGCTTGCGGTGCGCGGGCGAGCGCTTCGAGCGTTGGAAATTGTGCAACGAATCGTTCAAACACAGGCTCGACGCGCCAGACCTGCGTTTGCTGGAGCATTACCTCTGCAACGAGAACGTGGTATGGATCGCGCGGCTCTCGACGCCAGGGTAGATCGCGGCGGTTCGTGTCGAACCACGCACGAAGGCGCCGCATGATCCACGCTCGGTGTGCTGTATCTTTGTTATGTCTGTTCATCATTGGTGTTTCTGGTGTCATGATGTCGTTGTACCGAACTGCTCTGGTGTGTTTGCTTGCTGGAGCGCTTAGTGCGTCTGCACAGCAGATTCCCCAGCGAACGCTTCGTGCTGCAGATACCACTGCCGAACGCCCAGCGGTTGCGCTCGATGTGGCGCCGTACTACGGTGTCGGGTTCCAGCTTGGCTTTGTCTCGGGCGTTGGGTTTTCGTTCCGCTACACCTCGCCCCAGCGATATGCACTGGAGCTGAATGCTGGCTACATTACTGCTGGCAAAAATCGGGCATGGTATTCGGTCGGTGCTGAGGTGCAGTATCAATTCGACAACTCGCTCGACTCGCGGTTCTATGGATTGGCCGGTCTTGGCTACTATGCCGACGATAAAGATTCGGTAGGGAACGTGCTCTCGTACCCAACACGCTTGGGGCTGGGGGTTGGTTATGAGTGGTTCATTTCGCGGGCTGCTGCGTTGACGGTAGAAGCTCCACTGACGTTTTTCATTGGTGAGCTGGGGGTTCAGGTCTTCCCGACGCCGCAACTGGGTATCATTTACTACTTCCGTTGATGCTGCCATCGCCGTACGATCCAGGACGCGTCCTCACCATCGGCATCATTGGTGGTGGGCAGCTTGCAAAGATGACCGCAATGGCTGCCTATCGGCTGGGGCTTCGGGTTGCCATCATCGAGCATGGGACCCCATCGCCGGCCGGCGTGATGACCAAGCTTGAATTCCCCGGCGGGTGGAACGACCCGGAGGAACTCGATCGCTTCACCAACGCTTGCGACATTGTCACGCTTGAAAACGAGTTCGTTGCGCCAGAGCTCCTCGAACGCGTAGCGGAGCGACGCTTGGTCTTGCCCGAACCGCGGACGGTTGCGCTTGTGCGTGATAAGCTCGTACAAAAGCAAACAATGGCGCGTGCAGGTATCCCGACACCAGCATTTGCTGCAGCGCAAACCTCGGACGATATTACCGCATTTGCTGCCGGACATGGCTATCCGGTTGTGGTCAAGACGCGCACGTTCGGCTACGATGGCTACGGCAATGCACTGATAGAATCCGCGCGCGATATTGCTGCCGTCTGGCAGCGCTTCCGAAGCGGGGAGCATCCGCGGGAGCTTATGGTGGAAGAATTCGTCCGCTTTCGGATGGAACTTGCCGTGATCGTTGCGCGAAATAGGCGGGGTGAACACGTGGTGTATCCCTGTGTGCAGACAATCCAAGAACAGCACATTTGCCGTGCCGTGTTAGCCCCAGCGCCTATTGAACCTGCCCTTGCCGAGCAGGCGCGTGCGCTTGCTCGTGCTGCCGTCGAAGCTGTTGGTGGAGTTGGGGTCTTCGGCGTCGAGCTGTTCTTGACCGAGGATGGCCGGGTGCTCTTCAACGAAATAGCACCGCGCCCGCACAACAGCGGACATTACACGATCGAAGCATGCCAGACCTCGCAGTTCGAAAACTGCGTTCGTGCAGTGTGCAATTTGCCACTGGGTGCGCCCGATATGATTGTTCCAGCAGCGGTGATGATCAACCTGCTCGGAGAGCGCAGCGGTAGCGGTATTCCCGACAGTCCCATCGAGGCGCTCGGCCATGGGAGAGCATGGCTCCATCTGTACGGCAAGAACGATTGCCGCGTTGGGCGGAAGATGGGGCATATCACTGCGGTCGGAAACACGCTCGACGAAGCGCTGGGCCGTGCACGAAGAGCTGCGGAAGGATTCATTTGGTAACACGCGCGTTGTTGCGCGCCACACGGCAACGAAAAAGCCCTTTCCTGCTCTGCGCGGGAAAGGGCTTTTTGCGTGATATGCCGCGATTTACTTGATCCGCAGGAATTCGATCCGCTGATTGACCGAGCTATACGGACGGCGACGGTCAATCAATTCGCTGGTGCCATAGCCCTTTGCGATCATGCGTGTGGGAGCAATTCCGCGGTTGATGAGCCACATGCGCACAGATTCTGCACGCTGCTGCGAGAGCCGAACCTCTTGTGACTCTTTGCGTCGTTTATTGCGAGACTTGGAGGCGTGGCCTTGAATCTCGATTTCCATTTCGGGATAGTCCTGCAAGGTCTTGAGTGCTTCCTCGAGCACTGGATACGAACGCGGGAGAATTTCGGCGCTGTTCTTTTTGAAGGTGATGCCTTGCAGCCGCATCTTCTTACCGACTTCGAGTGCGGGTTTCTTTTCTTCCTTTGGCTTGGGTACATCGTCGCTCGGATCGAGCGGATTGGTCTTTTGGACAAGGACTTCGGTGCCGTCGTCAACAGTGCCCTTGTCGGTATCGCGATCGAGTGGGTTGGTGCGATAGGTCTTGACTTCCTCGCCGTCGCTCAAGCGATCGCCGTCGGAGTCAACTTTGAGCGGATCGGTTTTGTATTGCTTGACTTCCTCGCCGTCGCTTAGACCATCGCCATCGGAATCGGCTTTGAGCGGATCGGTCTTGTACTGCTTGATTTCTTCGCCATCGCTTAGGCCATCACCATCGGTATCGGCTTTGACGGGGCTGGTCTTGTACTGCATGATTTCTTCGTAATCGCCGAGCCCATCGTTGTCGGTATCGGGACTCAAAGGATTGGTGCGGTATTGATTGACCTCGTCGCCGTCTTTGAGTCCATCACCGTCGGTGTCCGGCTTGAGTGGATCGGTTTTGTGCTGTTTGACTTCGGCTCCATCTTTGAGCCCATCGCCATCGGTATCGGGATTGAGCGGGTTGGTCCGATACACCTTGACTTCTTCGCCATCTTTGAGCCCGTCGCCATCGGTATCGGGATTGAGCGGATCAGTTCCGAGCTGCTCTTCTTCCAGATCGGTCAAGCCATCGCCATCGGTATCGGTGATGTCGTCCCGGAAGCTGTACATGAAGCTGACAAGCCCACTCCAGAAGGCATCATTTTGGGCATCGTGGAGAGGGTTCATGTCGTCGTTGAAGGTGGGGTGTCCGCCCAACGCGAAATCGAGGGACCAGCGATTGCTGAGCTTGACGTTCAGTCCGATGCCCAGTGGTGCGTAAGGAGCAGCGCCGGAGACGGAATCTTCAGCGCGATCGGTTGGAGGAAAGTCGCGATAGCCGCCCAGCGTAATCGAAGCTGGGTCGTAGCGGTAGTACACGTATCCCAAGCCGGCGTAGATGTATGGCTTGACCCCGCGGAATTGGAAGGGCGTAATTCGCACCCGCAAGTCCAGGGGCAGTGCTTCAGTACGATAGTCACGGAACCGTTCCAGCTTTGAGGACGCAAACAGCGCGTACCCACCACCAGCTTCGATCGCAACCGAACGGCTGGTTGCATAGAGCAATGCCGCACGAAATTGCCCCGTCAGCGGTCGGCTCACTGCTTCGTTGATGCCGTTGACGATGCCTCCGCCAAAACTAACCGCCCATGACTCCGGATTCTGTGCCGTTGCGGTGATCGCAATGCAGGCAAGCAGAAGTCCAATGCGTCGAATACCTATCAGCATTGTTCCTACAGAAATGTGGGACATGACCAATCGTGTTCGTTGTGTTGACGAAGGGGCTCTGTGCCGGGGGGATAGTGCTTGTGGGAGCGATCCCAGAAACGCGTCCGATGTAGTGCGCGCAAGGCTACGCTCTCGCTTCGAAAATACAGCGTCAATTTTTCCCCTGCAAGAGGTCGGCACAAAATTCCGTAGTTCTACGGAACAGCGCCGCTGGGCAAAAAGTGCGGTTGTTTGTGTCGGAATTACGCCGACGGTTACGGGGGAAGTACCACCAAACGAAGCTCTGGCTGACGGGTTCGCGTGCGGAGCCACTGCTCGAGCTGCTTCAGTGTTGCACGGGATGGCCGTTCGATTTCGACCAGTGCAATGGTGAGGGTGTCGGGTTGAGTGCTCGACAGATGGTAGAGCACCGTCTGGCGCACCGCAATCCCACGAACGGAGGGATAGAGGACCGCAACCTCCTCAGCAAGCGAATCTGTCAAACGCTCGTCCTGGCGAGCAAGCACGAGTGCTTGTTCGAGAGTCCGTATGCTGTCTTCCAGCGTGTGGAGCTTCTGCTCGCTCCGCTGGTAAAAGTCCTCCAACACCGCAGCACGTAGCGTCTCGGTTGAGACGGCAGGAGTGCCCCCTTGCACGATTTCTAAACGCAGCTTACCGGCGAGTCCATACTGCGCCAATCGGCGCTGGCGATCAGCAATAGCAGTGCTGTCGAGAGGAACGCCCACCAAGATCACCTGGAGGACTGATGAGTCGGCACGCTGCGTAAGGTAGTAGTTGACCACCGTTGTACGGGGCAAGCTAAACTCGTTCTGGATGAATGTGCGCACACGCTGCTCCGCGACGGTCTGCTGAACGACTCGCCAGGCAAGATAGATGCTCGGCAGCACAGTGACAATCACGACGGTGAGTACTATGCGATAGACGCGCTGCTGCAACTGTTGGCTCTCTTGTTGCCACTTCGGGAAGCGAAGCAATTGAGAGACCAAGTAGGCTGCGGTGCTGATGAACACCGTGTTGATCGAGAACAGGTAGATTGCACCGAAAAAGAATTGCCCATCCCACCGCGCGATGCCATAACCGGCGGTGCACAGCGGTGGCATGAGCGCTGTGGCGATCGCCACGCCCGCGATGACGGTAAGTTTTTTCTCCCGACTTGTAGCGGCAATGATACCGGCAAGTCCACCAAAAAACGCAATCAAGACATCCCATATCGTTGGGCTTGTCCGCGCTAAGAGCTCCGACTGGGCTTCGGTCAGGGGAGAGAGCGCAAAGTAGAGCGCCGAGGTCAGCACGCTGAAGAGCACCGCGACACCAAAATTCCGTGCGGAGCGTTTGAGCAGCGTCAGGTTATACGTCGCAAGACTCACACCGATCCCGATAATCGGTCCCATCAGCGGTGAGATGAGCATCGCACCGATGATAACTGCTGTCGAGTTGACATTCAATCCAACCGATGCGACGACAACGGCGCAAATAAGAACCCAAAGGTTGACGCCACGGAACTCGATATCGCGTTCGATTGCTGCGAGGGTATCAGCAGGCTCTGCGCGCTCTCGTTCGAGACTGAGCCGGTCGAGCAGTCCTGCTACCCATCGAATGATGGCGCGCGCGTTCATTCCGTGTCTGGCTGGTTGGTCGGCGGTGGCAGGCGATTTTCCAATTCCTCAGCGTGGCGAATAAGGCCACCCTTATGGGCAGCCTGTGCCGTCAGCACAACCGATACCACGATTGCCAGAAGGAGAGCAATTGCTGCTCCCCACTGAAAGCGTGTGCCCCACCATCGTGTGCCCAACAGGATACCGATCCCAATGCCAGCACAGACCAGCAAGCCCAGCACTGCAACCCGAGCGCTTTCCTCGTGTGCTTCGATGGCGGCAGCATGCACACCGGGCACATGCTCGAGGAGATGTTCGGCAGCATCGCCGCTTTGGAGCGCAACAAGCGCTGCAAGGCCGCCGATGAGCGTTAGCCAAATGCCAGCATGGAGGAGGCTTCGATTCCGCCGCAAGAGGGCGACGCTGAGCAAACCGGCAGCCGTGATGGCGGCAAACAGCGGCACATGGTTGATGGCCAAATGGATCGTGGCTGCATTCATTGGCATGGGAAAGATGCGTTGCACATGGTGCTCCCACTCGATATTCTTGGCCGGGAGCGACTGCCAAGCAAAATTACTTTGCGACCAAGCCCGAGCCGAGCAGGCGTCCACTCAAGCGGGCAACGATGAGCACGGTGCCATGAGGAAGCTGTGCCGCTGGGAGCAAGCAGCGATGCTCACCAGCACTGAGCGTTCCCTGCCAGAGCTGCCCAAGACAACGCCCATCGAGCGTGTAGGCAGCCAGCTCCAGCCAACCACTTTGGGGAAGCGACACGGTTGCCGTTAGGACGCCCTCCAGGCCAATCGGGTTGGGAAAGAGTGTAAAAGGTGCGCGCTCGCTGCTGGCAGCATCGGAAGGTTCAACGCTACTACTACTGAGTGTGCCCAGCCAGCGAGCAAATCCCCGCGAGGAGCGACCGCCGGCAAGGTCAAACGATCCGCCAACGCAGAGCGCACCCTGGGCAACAGCAAGGGCACGGACAGCAACAGCGCTCCCTTCCAAGCCACTTCCCATGCGCAACCACTGCTCCGTTGCGAAGTCGTACTGCGCAATGCGGTTGGCAGTCGTATCCCCAACCCGCGTGAACTCGCCGCCAGCGACAAGCCGCCCACCGTACATGCTGAGCGCGTAGATCGCACCATTGGTCCCGCCACCAGCAAGTGCACTCCAGGTGTTGGTGCTCCAATCCCACCGTGCAATGTTGGCGCAGGGTTGCGACCCAGCGCGGTTGAACAGGCCAGCAACGTAGAGCCAGTTCCCCTGCACCAGCAGTGCATAGACGGTGCCTTGCTGAGCGTCTCGCTGGACGCCATCCCCGAGCGGTTCCCATGCAGTGCCATTCCACCGCGCAATGGACGAAGCCGCTGTTCCACCAATGGCGGTGAAGTTTCCGCCGGCGATCAATGTCCCATCGGGAAGCACGGCAAGGGCATTGATCGAACCGCTCGTGATCCCACCGGCAAGGCTACGCCATTGTTGCCCATCGTAGGCAGCGATTCCATTGACCGAATCCCCGTTGATGGTGCGAAAATTCCCAGCACAGTAGAGCACGGCGCGCTGCTGGTCGTAAACAAGGCTGAACACATTGCGTGTAGTGAAACCGCCGCCAATCACACCGAGTTGCTCGGTTGAGCGTAGCACCGGATCGTAGCTAAGGACTGCTGGGGTTGGCTGCCCGTTGAGCGTGACCACTGCTGCAATGGCGATAGTGCCGTTGCGGTATGGTGCCAGGCGATGGAACAGGCGCTGTTGGTTGTGAAATGGAACTCCCGTGACTGCCTGCCAGCGAGAACCCGTAAAGAGAGCGATGCGAGGCGAAGGGACCGGTCCCGCTTTGGAAAATGTCCCGATTGCATAGACGTTGCCATTGCCATCGGGCAGAAGATCGGCGACGTCGCCATCGAGCCCGTTGCCGCGACTACCGCCGACGCTAAGCCATGTCCAGCCGTTCCAAAGCGCAATGCCACGCAAGATGACGTCCTGGCTAATGGGCAGATCGAAGCTCCCGCCGGCAAGGATGTTCTCCCCGAATCGAGCAAGAGCCATTGCAGTACCGTTGATTTGGTCCCCACCCATTGGATGCCAGCTTGTTCCATCCCACCAGGCAACCAGGAGGATCGCCTCGTTGCCGATTTTCTCAAAGCCACCGCTGATGTAGAGGCGCTCACCATCAACGAGCAGAGCGGTGACGATGCCATCGGGCGGACCGATTTCCTCCCAAGCCGATCCGTTCCACCGCGCAAGGTAACGTACCAGTTGGGTGCCACTTCGGTAAAAATCACCACCGGCGACGATGCTTCCATCCCAGAGCTTCCCGAGTGTGAGCACCTGTGCTGGAGCGTTTGCGGTTTCTCCCACAAGGCCCTCGCCGAGCGCATGCCACTGTGAGCCATCCCAGCGAGCAACAGCAGAGGTTTGTACTTGCCCTGCCCGACGGAACGATCCGCCGACATAGAGGTCGGTGCCATCGGGATAGATAACCGAGACGTTCCCATCACCAATGCCCTCGCCGAGCGCATGCCATTGGGAACCATCCCACCGGGCAATGCCGCTGGTGCCAGCAATGCCGTCAATGCTGTTGAATGCACCGCCAACGTACAAATCGTTGCCTACCCATGCCAGTGTCGTGATGGTGCCATCAATCGTTCCGGGAATTTGGCGTACGGTCTGCCAATCGTAGATAGCAAGGTTAGTGGCGCTCGTACCGCCGATGCGTGCAAATTGCCCTGCGATAGCCAGCTCGCCATGGGGTCCAACCGCAATCGCACTGATGCTGCCCACCGACCCAGTGACACTAATGGCGCCGCCGGTCAACAAGGGCATCCAGCGCTGTCCGTTCCACAGTGCCAGCGAATAAGCATCCATGCCGAGGAAATAGCGGAAAAAACCGCCCACGATGATCGAATCTCCCTTGATGGCGATGGTTTGGATGGTGATAGGATCAGTGCTGCTCGGTCCAAATTGCGGATCCCAGTACCGGTCGTCCGGATCGGCAGCAAGTACCCGTGGAATATCGCTGGCAGAACGCACCACCGCTGCAGGAGGAGAATTATCCACACGGAAGAGTTCACGGGCGCGTTCGCGCTCCAGTCCAGGCTTGCCGGTTGGTGGGACACCACCTGCAGCACCAACGCTGCCAACAATACCGAGTGCAAGGGTAAGTACTACCAGAGAACGACGCAAATTGGGCATGGGAACTGGTGCCAGAATGCATGGAACATGGGAACAAAAATAGTGTTGAATTCTTTGCAAACAATCGGCTAATTTTGCGCCCACATGGTCCGTGTGGTGACGACAGTCGTTCTGACAGCAGCCTTTCTGCTCTATTCGCAGAGTCTGCTGGTGATGTGGTGCCTCTACTTTGTGGAGAAGCACGACATTGTCCTGTACTTCTGCCCGGAAGAGTTGGGTTCGTCGAATCCCTTCGCGGGTGCTCGATACGTCCACGAGCTTTCGGATGCTCACCGTGGCAAGGGCGAAGGTGCGCTGGTCCTGCTGACCATCGTTGAGCGGAGTTTGGTGTACATGACGGGTGTGTTCGTGCCGGTGCTGTCGCCACCACAATCAACTTACCTCACAGTGGGAGATCGTGTCGAGATACCGCAAACGGGGTTTCGCAATCCGCCGTTTGTTCCTCCTCGCATGAGCTGACAGAACAACAGGGTTGAGCGGGCACATCTCCATCGTGTGTGCCCAAAGTGTGCTCCACTGCCATGGCAGCAGTGGACACTTGTTCTGTGGTTTCTCAATTGATGCATGTTCCACTTTTTGTTCTGTCATTCCCATGCGAATATTGTGCGTGCTGATGATCAGTGGCGCAGTTGTGGCAACTGCGCAGACGTCGTTGCTACGGAATACCCGTGGCGACACAGCCCACTACAATGCAACCGCGGTAACAGTGGTCGCAACGCGGCAAGCTGAGTACAACCTCGAGGTGCCGCTGGCGACGACCGTCGTACCGCGTGAACAATTTCAACTCAATCGGAACTATGGTTTGGACGAAGCGCTCTCGTTGGTTCCCGGTGCCCTGGTGCAATCGCGGGCGGGCAACCACGACGTTCGGGTGTTGATTCGTGGCTTTGGGGCGCGTGGTGCTGGTGAGCGCTCGAACGCGGGCACATCGCGAGGGGTGCGGTTTTACCTGGACGGTTTTCCCGAAACCGAGCCCGATGGGCGTACTGCCTTCGACCTGCTCGATCTGGGCAGTACGGAGCGGATCGAGGTTCTTCGCTCCAATGCATCCGCGCTGTGGGGGAATGCTGCCGGTGGTGTCGTCCACTTGAGCACAGTTCCAGCGCTTGGCTCGCGCTACGCTGTCGCCGAGATCGCAGGCGGATCGTTTGGCTTTCTCCGCTCGGCAGTGCGGCTTGCTGCACCACTCGGCGGCAGCGATGGGGTCGTCTATGCCAACCTTACCAACACCTCCTTCGATGGGTGGCGCGTGCATTCCCAATCCTCGAATGTCCAGTTTACCGCTGGGGCAGTCTCGCGCCTTGCCGAACGCACCCAATTGGGCGTCTTTGCCGTCGGTGCTTCGAATACCTTTCGCATCCCCGGACCGCTGACCGAAGCGGAATTCCAGAGCAATCCGCAAAAAGCGCAGGATAACCCAGCAATCTATAACCCCACCTATGTTGCCCGCGATGAGCGGCGCTCGAACCGACTCGGTCGGATTGGTGTCCGACTCGAGCAAGGAATCGGCGAGGGTGAGCTGATGGTGCAATTGTTTGCCCAACCGAAGTTCCTCCAGCGTTCCGAGCGGAACACCTTCCGCGACTTTACGCGCTACCACGTAGGCGGAAGCGTGACCTACCAACTGGCAAGCCAACTCAGCACCGATCTGCAGAATCAGCTCCTGGTTGGTGTTGACGAGCAGTACCAAGACGGTGCGATCTTGTTCTATCGCTACGACCTCGCCACCGGCGGGCGCGGACCGCTCCAAACCAACAAGCGCGAAGGGGCTGAGAATACCGGCGCCTTCATTCAAGATGAACTCACGTTCGGACGATGGAGCGTGCTGCTGGGGCTGCGGCAGGATTGGCTGACCTACTACTACGGCGATTTTCTCAATCCTCGACTCAACGATCGGCGAACATTTGCCCAGCTCTCCCCCAAAGTCGGGTTGACCTATCGTTTCGCTGACCTCGCCAGTGTGTACCTCAACTATGGTCGGGGTGTGGAAATTCCTGCGGGTAACGAGACCGATCCTCCCAGTGTGTTCGGCGAGGATACTGTCCGCGCCATCAATCCACTGCTGGAGCCTATCCGATCGGAAACCTACGAGGTAGGACTCAAGCACATTCTCGCTGTCGGGGATGGGTTCCTTCGGGTGGTGAGCTACGACCTGGCGGCATACTTTATTCGCACGTGGAACGATCTGATTCCCTACCGTGGTGGACGCTTCTATCTGCCTGCAGGACGTACCGAACGGCTCGGTGTTGAGCTGGGGCTTCGGGCGGACTTGGCTCATGGTCTGTCACTGCTGGGTGCGCTGACGGTCATGGAGACAAAGTTGGCCGAGTATGTCATTGACTCGATCTACACGCAAGCGACCTACAATCCTGCCCTCGACGGGAAGAGGGCCGATCTGTCGGGGAATGCTATGCCGGGTGTGCCGAATGTGTATGCCACAGTTCGGTTGCAGTATCAACCCCGCTGGCTGGAACGGCTTCGCATGGAAGTCGAGCTGCGCCACGTCGGCAGCTATTTTGCTGACGATCGGAATCAGCTCACCGTGCCGGCATATACGGTCTTCGATGCTGGAGTCCGGTATGAGCAGCCGCTCGGAGCTGGAACGTCGGTTGTGGCAGAGCTTCGCGGCATGAATCTTGGCGATGCGCGGTATGTTGCCAGCATCTGGATCAATCCTGATGTGACCAGTGCGGGTGCTGCGTACATCGAGCCGGGCTTACCACGGAACGTGATGTTTCGCGTGGGTGTGCGCCAGCAGTGGTAAGTGCCTGGCTGGAATGCGCAGCAAATCCGTGCATTGTGGTGGTATGATCGAAGGGGCGGTTCCGCTGAGGAATCGCCCCTTGGTGTGCGGCAGGGACAGGATTTGATGCCTTGGGATGGCAAGAACAATGCCAAGGTCGGGGATGTGTGGTGTCGAGCCACTGTTGCTTGGCAGTGGTACCGAGTAGTTTTGCAGGGTGTATTGGTCGAACGTGCACGCACAAGCCGTGGAATTTCGGAGCCGCAATCCAGCAACTAACGAGGTCGTCGGGCGCTACCCTGTGATGAGTGATGCAGAACTTGGTTCCATACTCGATGCTGCTGTTGCCGCACAGTTGCGATGGCGCATAAGCAGTCTTGATGAGCGGCGGAGGCTGGTTGTGCAGCTTGCTAAATCATTGCTTACTTATCGCGAGGATGCTGCCCGTTTGGCAGCCATTGAGATGGGGAAACCTATTGCGCAAGGGCGCGCCGAAATCGAAAAGTGTGCTTGGGCGTGCCGTTCTCTTGCAGAACAAGCAGTGGCAGCGCTTGCGCCGATGACTGTGCCGACAGAGTTCTCGATCAGTCAAGTGCACTTCGATCCGCTCGGGGTAGTGTTGGCGATCATGCCATGGAATTTCCCCTTTTGGCAAGTCATTCGTGCGGCAGTGCCGTCGCTCCTTGCTGGTAATGCTGTTGTGGTCAATCATTCTCCAGAGGTGACCGGTTGCGCACTGTTGTTGCAGCGCATTGCCGATAGCTGTGGACTGGGCGGAGTCTATCGAACAATTCTTGCCACCCATGAACAGATCGCCAGCATCATAGCCGATCGGCGCATTGCAGCGGTGACGCTCACCGGTAGCACCCGTGCCGGTCGGATTGTTGCTTCCCTGGCAGGGCAATTCCTCAAAAAGACGGTTCTTGAACTTGGGGGTAGTGATCCGTACATTGTTCTCGCCGATGCCGATCTTCCGAAAGCAGTGGAGACGTGTGTGGCAGCGCGGATGGTCAACAGTGGGCAAAGCTGCATCGCTGCCAAGCGATTCATCGTCCATCAGCGGATCGCTGCCCAATTCGAGGAGATGTTCGTCGAACAGATGCGCAGCTACCAGCCCGAAGACCCACTCGACGAGCGCACAGTGCTGGGTCCGCTGGCGCGGGTTGACCTTGCGCACACCCTTGCCCGACAGGCTCAGCAGAGCATCGAACGCGGTGCTCGGTCCCTTCTCGAGGGTGGCCCGACGGGCACGGGTGCCTTTGTTCGTCCCATCGTGCTGAGTAACGTGACGCCCGGCATGGCGGCATTTGACGAAGAAACCTTCGGACCCCTTGCCGCAATTACCGTCGCTGGTGATGATGCGGAAGCTGTTGCGTTGGCAAACCGTTCTTCGTATGGCTTAGGTGCTGCCGTGTTCACAGAGGATCCTGAGCGCGCTGAGCGGATTGTTTCGCAATTGGAGGCAGGCTCTGTGTTCGTCAATGCATTCGTTCGGTCTGATCCACGCTTGCCGTTCGGTGGCATCAAGGACTCTGGCTGGGGACGCGAACTGTCGCCTTTTGGGCTCCGGGAATTTGTCAACGTCAAAACGGTGGTGATGGCATGAACAGCACCACGCAGCAGTTGACGTGGAGGTAGCCGATGGATTGGCAGCTTGCAGTTGCATTGGTGGTTAGTGGCGGTGCGCTGGCGTTCGTCTGGCGTGGTGTGGATGTGCGGCTTGTGTTGATTGCTGCCGGGAGTCTGTTGGCAATGCTTGCACAGAAGCCACAATTGGTCTTGGATGCGTTTCTTCGGACCATGGGGGATGGAAACATTGTCGGTCCGATCTGCTCGGCGATGGGATATGCGTTCGTGTTGAAGGCGTTGGGTGCCGATCGCGCGATGGTGGAATTGTTCGTGCGGCCAATTCGTCGGCTGCGATGGTTGCTGGTTCTGGGTGGCTGCATGGTTGGGTTTGCCGTGAACATGGCAATTACCAGCCAAACTGCTGCAGCCGCTGCTGTCGGGCCGATTCTGGTTCCTCTTCTGCAGAGTGTCGGCTACAGCGCGACAACAAGCGCTGCGGTGTTAGTGCTGGGGTGTTCGACCGGTGGAAATTTGTTCAATCCGGGCGAGCCGGATATTGTCACCATTGCCAGTGCGACCGGAGCACCGATACCGCAGGCGATTAGTGCGGTAAGTTTGCCGCATCTGGTTGGATTTACCGTAGCGGTGCTGGTCCTGAGTGTCCGTGCACTTACGGGCAATCGCACCACTGCTGGTGCGGCACCAGTGACCGTAGCGCGGCCATCACTGGTGCTGGCGCTGCTGCCACCGCTTCCCATCGTGCTGCTCTTTGCCTTATTGCCCCAGTGGCGATTGATTCCCCTGATAGCCGATCTGTATCCGTCGGGAGTGCCGGTTTCGCATGTGATGGTGCCGTGTGCGGCACTGGCGATTGCGCTCCACTGGCGGAAGGCATCCGAGCTGACGCGCAGTTTCTTCGAGGGTCTTGGCTATGGCTTTGCCAACGTGATCTCGATCATCATCGCTGCTGCTTGTTTCCTCGAAGGGCTGCGAGCAATGGGGGTTATCGAGCACTTGGTGGCGCTTCTCAGTGGTGCCGGCAATGCTGCACCGATGCTTGCACTGGTCACAACAATGGTGCTGGCGGTGATGTCCGGATCCGGAACGGCGCCGAGTGTGACCTTTTCCAAAGCAGTGCTGCCGAGCATGGTTGAGGCCGCGGGACTGAAGATGGCAGTTCATCTTGGCGCGCTCGGTGCTATCGGTGCATCGCTGGGACGAACGATGTCGCCGCTGGCAGCAGTGGTGATTTTTTCGGCACAGCTCACCAATACCGAACCGAAGCAGATTGTCCGGCAGGTCGCTCTGCCAATGGTGGCTGCTGCTGCGGCCGCCTTGGCAACCTACTACGCAATTGCACCCTGATGGTCCGGTTGAAATGGTCACACTCCGTGTACTGGTTCGATGCCGATAGACGCGACGATTTCGTTTTGGGAACAGGAAGAGTTTCTCCGTGCCGATGTCTGCATCGTCGGGGCAGGAATCATTGGGCTATCGTTGGCTGCTGAGTTGCTCGAGCGTGACGAAAACCTGCGTGTTGTTGTGCTCGAACGCAACACACTCCCGACAGGTGCGAGCACAAAGAATGCTGGCTTTGCGTGCTATGGTTCGCCGACCGAGCTCTGGCGAGATGTCCGCACACTGGGAACAGATGCAGTCGTGGAGTTGGTGCGGATGCGCAAGCAAGGTTTGGAACGGCTCCGTACCCGACTTGGCGACGAAGCGATCGGCTACCAGCAGTGCGGGGGCTACGAGCTTGTGTGGGGCAATCATGCTGCCGTCCTCGATTGGCTCGACAAAATCAATACGCTGCTGCAGCCGGTGTTTGGGAGCACCTACGTGGTGCAGTGCGATGAGCGGATCGCCGAGTTTGGTTTTGGCAGTAGCGTTGAGCATCTGCTTGCACTGCCACACGAAGGACGGATCAACACCGGACAGATGATGCGGGCGTTGCTGCGCTACGTTACCGAGCGTGGTGGATTGGTGCTGACTGGAACGCCGGTCCTTCGGGTCGAACCCAGCGCCGATGGTGCCGAGCTGCTTGCGGGAACAGCCATTGGCGGCCAGCTCCGCTTTCGTGCTCGAGTAGCTGCTGTTGCGACAAATGCTCTTGCACCGAGCCTTGCACCGTGTCTTGCTGCTCGTCCCGGACGCGGGCAAGTGCTCATCACCGAACCACTCGATCGCTTGCCCTGGGATGGCGTGTTCCACTTCGACGAAGGCTACTACTACTTCCGCAATGTTGGCAGGCGTATTCTCTTCGGCGGCGGGCGCAATTTGGACCTCGAGGGCGAAACAACCGACCAACTGGCACTGACCGAGCGCATTCAATCCCAACTGGAGGAGTACTTGCGCACGCTCATCATTCCCGGCGTATCGGTGCAGATCGCGCATCGTTGGGCGGGGATCATGGGTTTTCGGGAGCCAGCATTGCCAGCGGTGGAGTGGTGTGCTGATCGTGTGCTGGGAGTATTCGGTTGCAACGGCATGGGTGTTGCCCTGGGGAGCTTGGTTGCTGCTACTGCAGCCGAAAGGTTGGAAGCAGTACTTTTGCAATCGCATCACGGCGCACAGGCATAGTCCATGCATGGAGCTCGAGCGATGGTACGACGCGGCATCACCGTCATTGCAGTGGCGGCGGTGGCATTGATCGTTGGCGGCTGTCCCAGCGATGAGCTAGTTAACGCAGCAACACAGCAATGGCACTTGCTAGCGGCGGTACCTGCCGGTAACCAAACCCAACTGGCGCTCTACCGAATGCCCGAGGGCACTGCCGTTAGTGCGGATGTGTATGCTGTTGCCAATGGAGCACCGCTGGATGGCAGCGTCAGCATGATTGCGCAGTTTCGCTCGATGCTGTTTCTGTTGCAGCCCCAGCAGCAGCGTATCGAGGTGCTCGATGCAGCGACCTACAAACGCCTTGCTCGAATTTCGACGGCCCCGCATGCACCTATAAGCATCTGCTTCCCCAACGGCACGACCGCCTACACTGCCAATGGAGACTCGACTGTGACCGTGGTGGACTTGACAACATATCAGGCGGTCGGAACAATTAGGGTCGGCGTTGCACCCGTTGCCATCGCTTCATTGGGGAATCAGGTTGCAGTGTGCAATCAGCGGGATGGAACGGTCAGCATCATTGACACGCGCACGAATGCAGTTACCCATACCGTCGGTGTTGCGCCGTACCCGACATTTGTTGCTGCTGGGGGGAGCAGCGCCAGTAGTTTTTGCATTGTCTCGCTGGGAAGTGGAAAGCTTGCGCAGGGTGAGCAGCCGAGCGCAGCAATGGCGACGTTCTACAACCCACTCAGTCAGCAAATAACCACCCAACTGGAACTTTCGCAGTTCGGGCAGGATGCGCTCGGCACCGTGCCACGCGGGATCGTTGCTGCAACGATTGCCGGTACGGGCATTGTGGTGCTCGATGGGGAAGTGCAGTTGCTGGACCTTGCCGGCGAGCGTCTGCTCGGAACAGTGCTTGTCGGCTCGTTCGATGGCGGGGCCTATGATTTTGCGCGGGATCTGTTGCTGGTGTGGGCCGCTGCCGATGGTGGGACTCGGCTTATTGCGCTAGATCCACGCTCAGGAACAGAACGCAGCCGAGCACTACTGCCGGTTGTTTTCAGCGCTGCTGCAGGGCTCTGACGGCGAGTGTGCGATGAAGCAGCCACCTGCACTTTGGGATGGGATGCTCTGGCGATACCGATGGGGTGTTGCGCTGGTTGCTGGTGCTGCTCTTGGGGCGGCATATCCGCCGACGGTGCTGGGACCGCTGGCGTGGGTCGCATTTGTTCCAATGCTGGCGCTCTTGGATCGGGCAGTGGAGCAGAAGAAACGGTGGTTCGGCTTGCTGTATGCCTTCGCGTGGGCATGGCACGGGGCGGCCAATTGGTGGGTGATGAGTTGGCAAAAGGAAACCGATCCGTACCTAATGGTTGCAGGAGCGGTGCTGTGGCTTGTCCATCCGCTGTTTTTGCTCCCGTCGCTTGCTGCCTATGCACTGTTGCGCAAGCGAGCATTCCCGCTATCGGCAGCGCTTGTGGTAATGGTAGCGCTCCAGGTTGGCATCGAATGGCTCCATTCCCTCGGGGATTTGAGCTACCCATGGTTGGCGCTTGGGTACACCCAACTGCGGAGCAGTGCACTGGTGCAGATTGCCGACATCACAGGCGTTTGGGGAGTCAGTGCCGTTGTGATCGCGCTCAATGCGGTGATTTACGGCTGGATTTGCCATGCCATGCGCCAGAACGTACTCAGTCGGTCGCCACTGGAGGGAGCGCTCCAATTGGGGGCATGGATGGTGGCGGTGGTAGGAGTGCCGCTGCTCTATGGCGTGCTGCGATTGATGGAATATTCGCCCTCCAGCTCGACGCCCTACCGGATCGCCGTTGTGCAACCGAACATCAACCCCTGGCGCAAGTGGGGATATGCCGACGTGGGTCCAATGCTCGAACAGCACCTGGCGCTCCAGGATTCGCTGCGGCGCACCACACGATTCGACCTTGCCCTCTGGAGCGAGACCGCACTGCCCGTCAATCTCCTCGATGCCACCGGTTCGCCTCTGCTGGAACGGATTCAACGGTGGTGCGACAGCACCGGAACTGCCGTGGTGACCGGCTTTGCCGACGTCAAAGGCTACCGTCCACTGCGCGCGTACAATGCGGCCGTGCTCGTTACGCCGAATGCTGAGCGCTTCCCGATGCATCGCAAATCACGGCTGACGCCGTTCGGTGAGTACATGCCATTTTCGGATGCATTTCCTGCCTTAGCGCGCATGCTCCAGTGGGGTGTCGGCATTTCCAGTTGGGCAAAAGGTCCGGGAGCGACAGTGCTTCCCCTTCAGCGAGGCAGCGATACGCTCCTTCGACTGGGAGTGATGATTTGCATCGAGAGCATCTACCCGGACTACTGTGCTGACTACGTCCGCCGGGGTGCTGATGTGTTGGCGGTCATCACCAACGATGCATGGTATGATGGCACGCCCGGACCCGACCAGCATTTTGCCATTGCGCAGATGCGTGCCATCGAAACGCGGCGACCGGTTGTTCGGTGTACCAACAGCGGCATCAGTGGATTCATTTCGCCGTTGGGAAGTGTGGTACAGCGAGCCCCAGCACGGGTTGCGGTCGCGCTTGCGGGAACGGTTGTGCCGCAGCACGAGCAGACGTTGTACGTCCGCGCCGGAGACTGGCTACCAATCGGGATGGTGCTGGTAGCTGGGGGAACCCTTCTTGTGTGGGGCGTGCGCCAGCGCCGAATTGCCCGACCTTAGTGATCAACACTCTGGAGCAAGTATGCCTTGATGAAGTCGTCAAGGTCGCCATCCATGACAGCGTGGACGTCGGTTTTTTTCAGCTCGGTGCGGTGGTCGTTGACCATGGTGTACGGCTGGAAAACATAGGAGCGGATTTGGCTTCCCCACTCGATTTTCTTCTTCTGACTTTCGAGGGCAGCTTGTTCAGCCATGCGTTGTTCCAACTCGCGTTGATAGAGCTTGGCTTTGAGCATACGCAGGGCACGTTGGCGGTTCTGATGCTGAGAACGTTCCTGCTGACAGCTCACCACAATGCCGGTCGGGATGTGGCGCAAGCGCACGGCAGTTTCGACCTTGTTGACGTTCTGTCCTCCCTTGCCACCGGAGCGGAAGGTTTCCATCTCGATGTCGGCGGGATTGATCTCGATGCTGATCGAATCATCCACGAGTGGATAGACAAACACCGATGCAAACGAGGTGTGGCGCCGGGCGTTACTGTCGAAGGGAGAAATGCGCACTAAGCGATGCACGCCGCTTTCGCCCTTGAGGTAACCGTAGGCGTAGGGACCCTCGATTTCGAGTGTTGCCGATTTGATGCCGGCGACGTCGCCTTCGACCATGTCGGCGAGACTGACGCGATACCCTTTGCGCTCAGCCCAGCGGGTGTACATGCGCATGAGCATTTCTGCCCAGTCTTGTGCTTCGGTGCCCCCAGCGCCGGCATTGATGTCCACGATGGCGCCGAGACGGTCGCTATCGCCGGAGAGGAGCTGCTCAAGTTCTGCAGTATTGAGTGCAGCTTCGAGTCGGTCCAGCTCGCTATCGAGTTCGCCGGTGAGTGATTCGTCCCCAGCATCACTTGCCAGTTCCAGCAGCGCAGCAATGTCGTCGGCGCTGCGGCGGAGAGCATTCCAGCGGTCAATGGTTTCCTCCACTGCCGCCAATTGGCGCATCACCGCCTGTGCAGCGGTGGGATCATCCCAAAATGTTGGTGCGTGGCTTTGCTCGAGAAGTTCAGCGCGAAGGGTGTTCTTGCCGGGGATGTCAAAGAAACCTCCCAAGTTGCTCGATACGCTGCTGGCATTCCTCCAATCGCTGACGCTGTGGCTCGAACATAGGTGTCTGCTGGGTGGTGAACAGTGCGGTTGCAAAATTACGCTGCGGTAATAGCCAGCCCGTAAGTTTGCTGCTTGAAATGGCATATCGTTGGTCGCTCGATCGTCGGATTACTGGTGTGGCGTCGGCGGGCATTGTGCTCGCATGGCTTGCCAGTGGAGGCCTGCTGCTCTGGGCAGAGGAGACCGGACTCTGGGGTGTGTGGGCACTGGTGGGGGTGGGTGCGATTGCAGCGGTGCGCATCCTGGTCGAGCGCTGGCTGCAGCGCCACCTGGTGCTGCCGCTGGAAGAAATCACTGCTGCGCTCTCGGCACTATCGCTGGGACATCGGACAGCGATGCGGCGCTATCGGATTGCTGCCCTCGACGAGCTTGCTCGAGCAACCGAACGTGTTGCCGATCGAATGGAGGCCGTCGAACAGTCCGTCGAGCATTTGCAAAAGGTTCGCTCCCAGTTTCTGGCGAATGTCTCCCACGAGCTGCGGACGCCCCTGTTTGCGATGGAAGGCTACCTCGAGACGCTGCTCGATGGTGCGCTCGAGGATCCATCGGTCGCACGGTCATTTCTGGAAAAGGTGCACGCCAATCTCCAACGGCTATCGGCGCTGCTGGCAGACCTGGTCGAAATTGCGCGAATCGAATCGGGTGAAATGCGGATGAGTTTCCGCTACTTCGACATTGCCGAGCTGGCCCGAACGATCGCGCAGCAATTCGAGGGACAAGCAATGCAGCAGCAGGTGGCGTTGCAGGTCCTGGCTCCGCGTGAACAGCTTGCCTATGGTGATCGGGATCGGATTGGGCAGGTCCTGGCAAATCTGATCTCGAACGCGATCAAGTACAATGTGCCCGGCGGGAGCGTCACCGTTCGGATTGAACGAGACAATGGGCGGGTTGCCGTCAGCGTGGAAGATACCGGCATCGGCATTGCACCGGAGCACCAGGCGCGCGTATTCGAGCGATTCTACCGCACCGATGCAGCGCGGTCGCGTGCAGTTGGCGGCAGTGGTTTAGGCTTGGCAATCGTCAAGCACATCCTCGAAGCACACCGCGCTCCCTTCGAACTCCATAGCGAGGTTGGTGCAGGGACGACGATCTGCTTCTGGCTCAAATCTTAGTCCCCGAACGACGATCGCGACAACTTCTGAGCCGAGAGCATGCCCCGCTGCACGCGACGGTTACGAATGATCACCCACACGATGAAGGCAATCGCCGCAAGGACGATGAGCACAAACAGCAACTTCGCCAGCGAAAACGTCGGCGGGTAGTACTCCACCGTTCCATCCGGACGCGGGACGTAGTATGGCTGGGTGTAGTAGAACGCTGGATGGAAGGGCGTAAACCAAAGCCACGAGGTTTGTCCCATCAAATAGCCAAGCAGCAGGCCATCGCCGTAGCCGCCGTAGGAGTGTACGATGACGTTTCGCTGACCCTCTGGTGTGGTGAGGGTTCGGACTTCTTGCCGTCGTGGGATACCGTAGGAACGGCGATAGCTTTCCGGTGTGCCAAGTGGCGTACCAATGGCACGAGTGGGTATGCTTGCAGCACGGGGTACGGTGGGGGATTCGCTCCGATACCGACCAAACGAGGTTGTCGGCGGTGTGGCACGGGGAACGCTCGCTGACCGTCGCCCGCCGAACGAACTTGCTGGCGGTGCCGAGCGCGGTATGCTGTAGCTACGAACCGCGCTGCGCGATCCACCAAACGAACCGCCGCGTCGCTGTGCTGCCGCATCGCCAGCGATCAATACCAGTGCGGTACCAATCAATGCAAGGCGTGATAGCCATCGAAGAACGGAATGCATCTTCATTGCTCTGCCGATCACCGTGGGGCAATGTACCTGCCACAACAGACGTGGAACGGCAAACTCTCGTGCCTGGGCGCTGTTGAACTTAGGTTCCACCGAATCGGCGCAGTGCAACAACACACCCTACTGCAAGCCCAGCACCAACCCAAAACACCGCATCCACTCCGCCAGCACGGTACACCGCGCCGAAGATCAATGGTCCTGCCGTCTGTCCGACTAGTGCTGCCGCCCGATTGAGCGAGAGGATGGTTCCGCTGCGCTCTGGTGGCGACAGCGCCGCTACCAACGATTGCACAACCGGTTGATTGATCGCCTGGGCCAAACCGAACACAATCGTTGGCACAACGAGAAAGGCGTAGCTTGGCATGAGCATAAAGAGCACCAGTGCAGCAGCATACAGTGCGCAGGCACACTGCACCAGGACAGCAAGCGATAATCGCTTAGCCAGTCGTCCGACAAAGAGCGCACCAATAGTCGTTGCAACTGACATAAGCCCGACCATCACACCGATGCGTTCGTAGAGCTTCGGTGCGGTGGGATCGAGCAACCGTATGCGTTCCTGCACGTAGTTGAGGAAGGGTCCAAACAGCAGAGCATACGTCACTATGCTGATCGCCAGTAGCAGGCCGAGCTGCCGCCAAGGGAGTGTGCTCGGTTGAGATGGGGAGCTTCCGTGTTCCCCTGGTGCAGAGGTATGGTGAACAGGCGGTATCCACGCCAGTACAGCGGCAGCGACCAGGATGCCAACGAGCGGCAGTGCAAAGGGCAATCGCCACTGCAGGGCTGCTAACCACCCACTGACAACGGGCAGGAGAGCTGTTCCTATCGAAAGGACGCTGTGATTGAAACCGAGCAGGCGCACCCGCTCGGTTCCGGTGAAAAAATCGCTGATGAGCGCAACGTTGAGCGCACCAAGCGAGGCGGCGCCCACACCTTGCACCAACCGAACCACGATCAAATGTCCGAAGTGCTCTGCAAGCAGTGCCGCAGCCCCGGCGCCGGTGAAGATCACCAAGGAGCTAACGACCACCACCCGCCGACCAATCCGATCGGCAATGTAGCCGAGCACTGGTGTCAGCACCAATCCGGGCAGTGTGAACACTGCCAGCAAGATACCGGCAACATCCGGCGAAATGCCGAAGTGTTGCTGAACGGCAGCCAGCGCCGGTGGCATTGTTGACGTGCCAACGCCGACCATCAGGGTCAGCGCAAAAATTGTTGCGATCAGTCGCCTCTGGTGTGCTTGCACGTGGAGAGTATCCGATTTTCGCACAACATGTCTGCTTGATGCAACGGAAGCGGAATGAACGTCCGACTTTTTACGCCAGGACCAGTGCCGGTGCACCCGTCGGTTCTCGCCGCAGCAGCACAGCAACCGCTCTCGCACCGGCAACGGCAATTCGAGGAGCTCATGGCACAGCTGCAGACGCGCCTTCACTGGCTGTTCCACACTGCGTCGCCTGTGGTGGTGCTTACCTGTTCGGCCACGGGTGCTCACGAGGCAGTGGCACGGATGCTGCACCTACCGGGTTCGGAAGCAGTCGTCTGCATCCACGGACGCTTCGGGGCGCGCTGGGCAGCGATGCTGGAACGGTTCGGGGTCGGTGTTCACCGCGTCGAATCTGCGTGGGGCGAAAATATCGCGCTCGATCAGGTTGAAGCAGTGCTTGCTGATGCTCCCCAAGCCAGGAGCCTGTGGGTTGTCCATGCTGAGACCTCCACCGGTGTGCTGGCACCACTAGAGGAGATTGCCCAGCGGGCACGGCGTCTGCAGCCCAGCATCGTTATCTGTGCCGATGTCGTTAGTTCCCTGGGGGTCGAACCAATGCTGATGGATCGTTGGGGAGTCGATGTTGCCATTGCGTCGTCCCAGAAGGGTGTTGGTGGGCTTCCGGGGTTAGCGCTGGTGGCACTGAGTGAGCGGGCACAACAAGCGATGATCGAGCCAGCACCGACGCTGTACTTCGACCTTCGTGCTGCCGTTGATGCTGCCAAGCGCCAGAGCACACCGTTCACACCAGCGGTACCATTGGTCGTGGCGCTGGCAGCAGCACTCGAGCTGGTCGAGCAAGAAGGGCTCCCCTCGCGATGGGAACGCTTCGCAGGCGACGCCGCATATCTCCGTGCACGGCTACAAGCAGCCGGCTACCAGCTCTTCGGTGAATCCAGTGCGCATGCGGTGACCGTTGTGCAGGTGCCCCCATCGGTTCCTGCAATCGTGGAGGTGCTCGAGGAACGCTATGGCTTTGTTGTTGCGCGTGGGCAGGAGCATTATCGCTCCCGTGTGTTCCGCATCGGGCACTGTGGGTGGTACCAGCGCCAGGATTTAGTTGCATTGGCCGACGCGCTGACGGCAGTGTATAGCCGCTGAATACTGGCGCGATTGTTGCAGGGAGGTTTTAGGTTTTCCCTCTCCGCTGCCGATATGTGTGGCAAACGCGGAGCAGATACTTCACATTCTGCCTGGCGAACCGATGGCACGATTTCGCTTCCGTTTGCAGACGTTGCTCCACTATCGCCAACATTTGGTCGAGCAGAGCGAGCAGGCGGTTGCACGCCTGAGCGCCGAAGAGCAGGCGCTGCTGGAGCAGATCCACCACTGCCGCGCCGAGTTGAACAGTCGTGCAGATCACGGCGCAGGAATGAAGGCACACCAGCTCCAACTGCAGGATGCCTACCGGCAGCAGCTTGCCGATCGCGTCCGGTTGCTCGAACGCCAACTGGATGCTGTCCGGAGCGAACGTCAGCGCGAGCAGGAGCGGCTGGTCGAGCGGATGCAAGCGTGCGATGTGCTCGAGCGGCTTCGGGAGCGGCGACTCCAGGAGCATGCCTACACCGAGCGCAGGGATGAACAGAACCAGCTCGACGATATCGCTACACGGCAGCGACGTGCTCGTTCTTCCGCCAACGGTTTGTGAGGACTGCCCGCGCTGGATGTGCTTCCACTGCGGCATGCACCGATGACCTCGAAACAGCTCCTTGTTCTCATAGCCATCAGCGCGGTGACGTTTTTAGCGTTGCTGCTCGGTGGTGGCTACGTGTATCTGACCAATCCCGCACTCCTTGGCTTGCCGGTCAAGGGGCAGCAGGATAGCCTCTCCAAACCACCGGCAGTATGGGAAATCGAACTCGACCGCTTACAGCAAGAGCTCAAGAGTGTACGCACCGAACGGGGGCGCTTGCAGGATTCGCTTGCGCGGCTCTCGGCGCAGTTGGGACAGCTTCGCACCCAATACGAGCAGGTTCAACAACAGTTGACGGCTGCACAGACCAGCCTGGCAACTATGGAACGATTGGGACAGCAGGATTCGCTCCGGCTCAAGAATCTACGCGTGGTTGCCGAAATGTACGATCGAGCCGATCCGGCAGAGGTAGCGAAAATTCTCGCCAACGCCGAAAGCCCATACGCTGCGGCAGTACTTCGCCTGATGAAGCGAAAGACGGCAGCGCGCGTACTGGAACAATTGCCCAAAGACAAAGCGCTGGCGATCTCGCTAGCATCGCTCGAGCAGCGCTAACGCCGGACGGCACGGATAACCATTTGCAGGATGCACCACAGTGAATTCCATTCCGACGATATTCCCGCATTCGCTGCTGGCTCCAGGCAACTGGCCATCACTGCCGGGCACGGGTGTATTCATGCCCGAGCAGTTGGCATGGCCGCAACTGCTGCCGGAAGCGGAGTCTCCCTTTGCTGTGCTCCTATCAGCACTTGGTGCTGGTGATGCGCTCCGCCTGGATGCGGCTCTGCCCTGTGCCGATGCTGGAGAACCCACTGCGCACCTGCAATCGTCGCATACCCACGCAGACGATGCATTGCAGAATTTGGCAATGCCAGCTGATCGGGGGGCAATGCTTGGGTCATTTGTCATCACCAGCAACACTGCGCAGAAACCGTTGCCCGATGCGCTGGAACAGAGCAGCAGCCGAGCAGCGCTGCTTGCTCCGTCGCGATGGACAGAACGGCTGGCTACTCTCCTTGCGCCTCTGTTGCCGAACGCGACGATTCAGGCGATGCACGCATCGCTCCATGGTACCGATGGCAGCGCTCTCTCCTTTGTGGTTACCGTGCTGGACGCCGCTGCCGAAGCAATCGAGGCAAGCAGTGTTCCAGCACCACTTCACCGCGAACAGGTGGCATTGCTCTCGCCGATGGAGGTCAGCCTTGCCAATGGTTCTGCAGCAGCCGTCGGCCAGGGTCTGCCAGCAGGTGCAGCATCGAAGCAACAAGCACTCGAGAGCAGCGACCGAACACCAGGGACAGTGGCAGGTGCAGCACAGCCGCCGGTTACCATACCATCTGGTTCTGCGACAACCACAAGCGGAGACCATCCCCAGAACTCCGAACGCCCGTTCGACGATCATGATGCGGTCCTGCCGACGGTCGAACCAATGCAAACTGATCGGGCACTGCCCCACGCGACGGTTGCTCCTCTCCGTTCGGAAACGAGCGCACCAATGCCACCAGAGACAGGACTCCGTGCTGTCCTGCGGGCAACAATTACGGCACTCTGGCAGGGTAACCAAAGTGCTGCACGCGTTGTTCTCGAACCTGCATCGCTTGGCACAATTGTTGTGCACCTTGCAATGCGTGGTTCGGAGACGGTTGTGCAGATTGTTGTCTCGTCTGCCGAGACGTTGGGCATGGTAACGCAGACCGTTGATACGCTTCGGACGGAGCTGCATGCTTCGGGTGTTCGTGCCGATGCGATAGCGGTGCGACTGGCAGACCCACCGGCTCTCGAGCGGCATGTGGTCCTGCCACCCACTCCTGTCACAGTTGCTGCTGTTGGCGATGACCAAACAGAACGCCGTCGCCAGCAGCGACAGCAACGCCAGCGCACTCCATCCCGTCACAATGACCAAGGACAGTTTGAACATTTCATGTAGGAGGCACCCAACATGGCAGAGGCACTGAGTTCGGTTACGCAACAACTCTTCGACGAGCTTGCGCCCCAGCGCACCGTCAAGGAACCGACAAAACAGCTTGGTAAGGAAGATTTCCTCAAACTGCTGACGTTGCAATTGCGGTCGCAGAATCCGCTCGATCCGGCCTCGAACCAGGAGATGGCGGCGCAACTGGCACAGTTTTCCGCACTCGAGCAGATGCAGAACATCAGTTCTACGCTGGAGCAGTTGCTCCAGAGCAACGCCTCGCTTGCACTCAGTATTGCGCAGTATTCGGCGCCCTCGCTGATTGGCAAGATGGCAACGGTGAGCAGCTCCCAGTTCCAAGCAGATGGCACCACGCCGGTCACGCTTGGTTATCAGCTCGATGCTCCCGCATCCCGAGCAACGGTGGAGATCCGCTCATCGAGTGGTGCGCTGGTGCGCACGATGGAGCTGCCTGCATCGGTGCTCTCGAAGGGCACGCACACGATCGAATGGGATGGGCGCGACGACCGCGGCAATCCTGTTCCTGCGGGGACGTATTCGTACACCATTCGTGCAACTGATACTGACGGCAAACCGGTCAGTGCGGAAACTCAGGTGCGCGGGCGCATTACGGGCGTTCGCTACACCAGCAACGGCCTCATGGTTCTGCTTGGAGCGATCGAGGTTCCGATCGGAAGCATTCTCGAACTTGGCTCCGAGGGCTGACCTGGATCGGCTGAGCGACGTTGTTCTTTGAATGGCAGTGCACTCAAGTTTTCGGCAGCAGTGACGATACACCGAAGCGAGTGTTCATTCGATCGCAGGCACGATGCAGATTGCAGAGCTTCAACCAGTCGCGGTTCCGTTTACGCCATTACCGACAGCACTGGCGACGCAAGCGCAAGCAGCGAGTGGTTCATTCGATGCAGTCCTCGACAGCGAACGGCTTCGGTTTTCCGCTCATGCGCAGTCGCGGCTTGCCAGCCGTGGCGTGGGGCTCTCCAGTGAGGACTTGGTCCGGCTGGAGGATGCCGTCGAAAAAGCCGAACGTAAAGGTGCACGCGATGCTTTCGTGATGCTGCGCGATATGGTCTTTATCGTCAGCGTCAAGAATCGAACGGTGATCACAGCACTCAAAGCCGATCAGGCGCACGAGAACGTGTTCACCAACATTGATGCGGCAGTGATCGTATAGCAGGAGCAGAAAGGGTTGGACCGTGCAAGTCGAAGGGCACGGAGACCCACCGCATCCGACCGACTGAGGATGCGCATTTCCTACCGAATGTTATCCTGCCAACGATTGCTGACCGGCAAGACGGCTCTACATTGCTAACTCATTTTTGCGGAGGATGCAGCGTTATGGCTCTTCTTCGGAGCTTGACCAGTGGTGTGAGCTCACTGCGAGCACACCAACAACGGATGGATGTCATTTCGAATAACATTGCCAATGTCAACACCATTGGCTTCAAAGCCAGCGAGGCAATCTTTGCAGAGCAGCTTGCCCAACTGCTGAGTCCTGCGACGGCGCCGGCAGAGGCATTCGGTGGGCGCAACGCCCTCCAGATTGGGCTTGGCGTGCAGATGGGCGCTATTCGGAGCAACTTTGCGCAAGGCGCCTTGCGGACGACCAATCGAGCACTCGATGTGGCGCTCAACGGCGAGGGATTTTTCATCTACCGTATCGGGGACGTCCAGTACTACTCCCGTGCTGGTGCACTCAGCTTGGACCGCGACGGCAACATCGTTGATAGTACCACCGGTGCCGTTGTCCAGGGATACAACATCACGCGCGATACGAACGGACGCCCCGTCAAGGATGCCAATGGTGCGAATGTTCTGTCGCGGCAGCTATCGGGCTTGCGGATTGATCCGGGCATTCGTTCGGCGCCGCGGCAAACCGAGAATATCTCGCTCAGCGGAAATGTCAGCGCTACCATGAACGATGGAGAGTCGGTGACGGCATCGGTGACCATCTACGACAACGTCGGCAATACGCATATCCTGCAGTTGACCTTTACCAAGACAGCAACAGCAGGGGAGTTCACGCTCAATGCCACGCTCGACGGGAACACATTGACACTGCCGACAACCACAGTGCAATTCAATCCGGATGGTTCGTTGAATACGCCGCTTGACCTTGTCATTGCGGGTGCGGACCTCAATGCCGCGCTCGGCACAACGGGCTTGCCATTCGACGATACGAAGTCGCTGACGCTCCGGCTGGCAACCGCGGGGGATTTGCTTGCCGGTGTGACGCAGTTTGCCTCGGCAAGCACGTTGACCGTCTCGCAACAGGACGGCTTCCCACCGGGCGATTTGCAGAACCTCAGCGTTGATAGCACAGGCAAGATTATCGGCTCGTTTACCAACGGACAGTCGGAGATTTTGGGTCAGCTTGCGATTGCGCGATTTTCCAATCCTGGCGGGCTCGTGCGCGATGGCAATGGCATGTTTGTTGTATCACCCAACAGTGGATTGCCGATTGTTGGCACAGCAGTTGAGATATTCCAGTCCACAGCTGTCGTCGGCGGTGCGCTGGAAGAATCGAACGTGGATTTGACCGAACAGTTTGCGGACTTGATCTCGACGCAGCGTGCATTCGAAGCAGCAGCGCGAACGATTACCGTCAGCGATCAGTTGTTGCAGGAAGTCAACAACCTCAAGCGCTAAGCGCGGGGGCATCATGGATGATGGCGGCGCTCCCGTGAGCATGGACGCCCGGTAGGGAGCACCGAAAACCAGCGCAAAGGATTGCTTCCGCTTGCGCACCCGGTCTGCTACTCAGGAGCTTTCGTTATCAGGGACGATGCGAGGCTTGGATGGGTAGCAGATTTTTTATTCGTTGCCAAGATCGGGCCCGACACGGTCAATGCCATCCTCGGGGCATTTGCCGCGCAGCTTCCAGGAGGCCGAGAGCGTGGTAATCGGCACCGCACGCAAGCGCTCCTTGGCGATGAGAATACCGCACATGCGGCAGATGCCGTAGGTTTTGTCCTCGATGCGCTTGAGTGCTTCGTCGAGTTTGCGAAGGTAGTCGGTCATGCGTTGAATTTGCGCGTAGGTCTTCTCGCGCTCGTATGCTTCCGATCCCTGTTCTGCCATGTGCATCGAGTAGATGCCAGTTTCTTCGGACGTCTCGTAGGTGTTGAGGTCCTCGAGCCGTTCGCGGAGCATGCGGAGTTCGTCGAGTGTTTTTGCGCGTTCGGCTTCGATAATCTGGCGGAACTCCTCGAGTTCTTCGTCGGAGTAGCGCACGGCTGGTTTGGTGACCGGTTTCGAGGCAGGTTGGGGTGTTGCAGCGGGAGGAGCTGTCTTCGATGCTGCTTTCGATGTAGTGCGGGAAGCCTTTGTCGTTACCGGCCGCGCTGCTGCCCGCGTGGAGGTTTTCTTCGTGGTTTTGGTGGCAGAAGCTTTGGTGGCTGCTGCTGTTTTCGCTGTCTTTTTGGTCGCTGCTTTTTTTGTTGTGCTCTTCTTGGCTGCGGTTGTCCGGGTGGTGCTTCGGGACTTCGCTGTAGCGCGTTGGCGTGTGGTGCCCGCCGTTGAGGCTTTTTTCGCTGCCGTAGTACGCGGACGGGAAGTACTCCGGGTAGCAGCTTTTGCGGCAGTTTTTTTCGCTGGCGCGGGAGCGGCGCGACGTGTGGTTGCTGTTTTTTTGGCTTTTGGTGATGTGCTCGACGACCGCGAGGACGTGCGTTTGGATGCACCTGCCGTCGTGGCTGAACCTGCAGCGCGGGTTGCAGTGCGCCGTTTGGGTGCAGGTGTAACGTTTCGTTTTGCCATGAGTAGCTCCGTCGGGAAGATGAGACCAGTTTAGGTGGCAAACTGCTAATCGGCAGCTTGCTCGTGACAGCGATAATAACACTTCCGGCACCGACTTTGCAAACACTTTTTTCAGAGGACCTAATTTCGCGCCACGCAAGCTGCCGATTGCGATGATACTTGGTTTCTGCTACTATGAAGATGAAGACAAAACTCGAGATTGCACGCAACTGGCTGCCGCGCTATACGGGCACGCCCATTGATGCATTCGGCGATTACATCCTGCTGACCAACTTCTACGACTACATCGAGCGCTTCGCCGAGCGCTTCGGGTGTGACATTCGCGGTGAAGGCAAACCGATGCAGACGGCAACCAATTCGGCAGGCTTGACCATTATCAACTTCGGCATGGGGTCCGCCAATGCTGCGACGATTATGGACCTGCTGGTTGCGCGGGCACCGCGGGGGGTTCTCTTCCTGGGCAAGTGTGGCGGACTGAAAACATCCACGGAAATCGGACACTTCATTTTGCCCATTGCTGCGATTCGCGGGGAAGGAACCAGCAACGACTATTTGCCACCGGAAGTGCCCGCGCTGCCGTCGTTCAAGCTGCACAAGTTCGTCTCGGACAAAATCGTCGCACATGGGCACGATTACCGCACCGGGGTCGTGTACACCACCAATCGCCGCGTCTGGGAGTGGGACGATCGGTTCCGCGAACGGCTCCGAACGCTCTCGGTGATTGGCATTGACATGGAAACAGCAACAATCTTCATCGTCGGGCATGCCAACGAGATCTCGCGCGGAGCCTTGCTGTTGGTGTCCGATGTTCCGCTGATGCCCGAAGGGGTCAAGACTGCCGACTCCGATCGGCAAGTGACCGAACGCTTTGCCGATCTGCATCTCCAAATCGGTATCGAAGCAATGACCGAAATTGGGGAAAAAGGCGAGCCGATCAAGCATTTCCGGTACTGAAAGAATTTTGTGTTTTTACAAATTTTTGCAATGCGGTGTATTTTTGTGCCGCATCAGTTTCCGCTTCCCTTGGAATGACCACACGCATTGCGCTTGTTCTTGTCCTCAGCCCATTGCTCCATTCTGTGGCGCAGCAACCACCTCGTCCCAATACCGCCGACACGCTGTCCTACCAGAGTAAAGCCATTGTGGTGACAGGAACTCGCGCAGAAACACCGATCGAGCGTGCACCGGTGCGCGTGGAGCTGATCAGTGGGGAGCAGTCGCGCGGGACAGCAATTTCAACCGTTGGGGAACTACTCCGCGAGCAAGCGGGCGTGATCCTCGCACCGGGCAGCATTCGCAGTGGCGTCCAGCTAATGGGGCTTGGTCCAGACTATACGCTCATTCTGGTTGACGGTCAGCCGCTGACTGGACGCGTGGGCGGTGTCATTGATCTGCAGCGTGTCTCGGTTGGAAACGTCGAGCGCATCGAGATCGTGCGCGGTCCGCTGTCGAGTCTCTACGGTGGTGATGCGCTTGCCGGTGTGGTCAACATCATCACCCGGCGAGCCGATGATGGGTATCAAGGAAGAGCCTTGGCACGGTACCTGTATCATGGAGCGACGGAAACCCAGGCAGAGCAGCACTACGGCGGTGAATCGGTCGAGCTTTCGGTGTTCGGTGCACTCCGGCGAACGAATTCGTTCGAGGTCGTTGCTGATACCGAGCGATTTGCCTACCCTACCATTGACGATGGCACGCTCAGTGGGCGCATCCGTTGGGCGCTTGATCCCAAGCTGCGGGCAACCCTGACGGGACGAGTCTTTGGCAGCACCACACGCGGCGCTCTCCTCCAAGCGCAAGCCGGACAGATCACCACAGTTGATGGAACGCTCACCACGCTCGATCGCTCTGCGTCCACAGGGCTGGAATGGCTCAGCCCGATTGGGCGATGGAGCCTACAACTCTACGGTACAGCATATCGCGAGGGATACACCTTTGCTGCCGATGGCACCAATAGCGATTCATTCGAACGACGGACCGCGCGGGCCTACCTGCAGTTCGACCGCTTCGTGGGGAACAGTAATCGCGCGATGGGGGGAGTAGAGTTTCTCTACGACGATGCTGGAGGCACACGCTACCCGGACCGACCACTGTACCGAACGATGGCAGCCTTTGCGCAGTGGGAAGGGAACCCGACCGAAAACCTTTCGTATGCACTGTCGTTGCGCTCGGACTGGACGAGCGCATTCGGTGTGCCCCGCTCGTTGCTTCTGGGAGGCTTGCCGGTGTTGCCCCGCTTGTCCCTCCGCTATGTGGTGACGCCACATGTAGCGCTCAATGCCACCATCGGCGAGGGTTTCAAAGCGCCGGATATGCGTCAGCTCTACATTCGCTTCAGTCCTGCCGGCGTCGGCTACCAATTGATTGGGGCACGAACACTTGGATTGGACCTCAAGCCAGAGCAGTCACTTTCGATGATGGCAGGCGCCACGTTCCAGTACGACACACTCAGCATCGGCGGAGTCAACGTGCAAGGCGTGCTGCTCGATGCAATGGTCTTCGTCAATCGCGTGCGGGATATGATCGAGTACTACACCTACCAGCAATCGCCGCTGGTGTTCACGTACCGGAACATTGCATCGGTGCGAACCTATGGTGCACTGTTCACCGCTACTGCGCAGCTTGATGTCGGCGTGCACCGATTGGGGATTCGTGCATCCTATCAATGGTTGGCTGCCGAGGATGAGCGAGTGGTGGATGCAATTGACCGCGGAACAGCGGGCTACCTTATTCCCTCGACGGGTGAATTCCATCGTCTCCGACGGCAGCAGTATCGTGGGCTGTGGTATCGTCCGTTCCATACTGCCACGGCCCGCGTTGATTGGCGCTACCAACCGTGGTCGCTTGCACTCAATGTTCGGGCACAGTATGTTGGGGCATTCGGGGATCCACAACGCGCATCCAATCCAGACGTGTACGACGGCACGCACTATCTTGGGCAATTGCTCGATAGTCCCGACGAGCTGGTGCCCGGGTATTGGCTGCTCAATATTGGTGCCGAAAAGCGACTGCCGTTGTGGGGTGCCACGCTTGCTATTGCTGCTGGCATTGATAACCTGCTCAATATCGTCAATCCGCGATCAGTGCCGACGTTGATCGGGCGCCAAGGGTTCTGCTCGGTTCAGTTCGAATGGTAGTACCGCCACAAGGTGTGTTCACAGCGGCACAGGGGAGAGGAGGAACGCATACCTTGTGGCGCTTATGGACAGCAGCCACAGGAAAGTCGTCTCCTGTGGCTGCTGCTATCAACTCTGCAGTGATCAGTTGAACGTGTAGCGAATGCTCAGTTGGATGCGGTACACGTCGTTGATGGTTGCCGACTGTTGGAATGTGGTGCTCAAGAGCTTGTCGCCGATGTTGCGGAGACGGTAGAGGGCGCGTCCTTGGCTGTCGGCACCGCGGGCGATCAGAGGTTGGGTGGTGACGAGAATTTGCCCGACGCCCCAGTCCTTGTTGAGCAGATTGGTCACGTTGAGGATGTCCAGCCGCAGTTGCAGACCTTGCCGGTTGCCGAAGAGATTGCCGAAAATGTCCTGCGTGATGCTCAGGTCAGCGCGCCAAACCATGGGCAGGAAGACTGCGCCACGCTCGGCATACTTGCCACGGTTTTTGCTCAAGTAAGGGTCCTGCTGAATGTAGGCTTCCCACGCGTCAGCTTGCTGGGCAGCGGTGAACGTCACCGTCTGCCCATTGACGGTTACCGAATAGTCCTGGAAGTTCATTTCGCTTTTATCGCGTGGAATGTAGATGAGGTCGTTGCTTGTGCCGCCATCGCCGTTGAGGTCGCCGGCATAGACGTAACTGGCGTTGCCATTGGTTCGCCCATCAATGAACAACGAAACTGTTGTAGCGCCGATGTCGAAGTACTCCAACCGATACGATGCAGTTGCAAAAGCGCGGTGACCAAGTGAATTGACTGAAAAGCCCAACCCCGGATTGTTGGGATCGCCACTATGCGGGTTGTTATTCCACGATCCAAACGCAATCGAACCTGGGTCAACAGTATTCTTGGAGATGCCGTAACTATACCCAGCTTTGAAGTACCAATTGTTCTGCCAAGGGCGCTCCAACGAAACTGCTACGTTCCAAGAATAGCCGACGTTTTGGTTTTTGAGGACCACAGCACTGGTGATCATCGAGTTGATACGATTGCCGCTGGTCCAGCGTGGGCGAGCATCAGGTCCTGTGAATGCCGCATCTGCCGACCTGAGGTTAGCGTTGATGTAGTAGATGCCGTTGACATCGGTTGCATAGAGGAATTCAGCACTACCGACCAAACCCAGGGGCAGTTGGTGGTCCACGCCGATTGTTGAGCGCCAGACCTGCGGGAAGCGGAAAGATGGATCGGTGAGTGCCAGCTCATAGCTGGAGGCAGGGGCACCCGTCACCGTACTCGGTTTGTAGTGGTTGGGATCGGGATGGAACGGTCGTTGTGTTGTGTTGTCGAGTTGCTCGAAGCCGGTTAGGATGCCATTGTTCCCGATCTGGTTGGAAATCCACACATACGCCGGACGACCAGTAAATAGCCCTGTTCCGCCGCGAACAATCGTCGTGCGATCGCCAAACACATCCCAGTTGAATCCCAAACGCGGAGACCAGAGCACATTAGCATTGGGCATCTTGTCGGTGCGGTAGCGAACGGTGTTGCCCTGCTCATCGCGAAACGAGAGGGTGTCCACCTGTGGGTTGTGGTAGGCTGTGTTCTCAAAAAACGGAACGTCCACGCGCAGTCCTGCTGTCAGGCGAACAGTGGGGAGAATGTTCCATTCATCTTGTGCGTAGAGTCCGGTGTACCACACCTTCAGTGGTTGAATGGGTTTGTCTTGCCCAGGAATGTTGGACCAACGGACTTGGAACCGGCGCAGTGTCACCGGCGAGACTGTTCGATTTGGGTTCGCAAGGTAGTCGAGGGCATCGGTGTAGAAGTCCTGTAGCGAGTTGTACACATAGACACTCTGCGAACCAGGGAAGAACACGTTCTCGGATTGGTAGCGCTCCAGACTCAACCCAAAGGTCAGTGTATGTTCACCGGCGTAGTACGTGAAGTTGTTTTGGAGTTGGAGCGACCAGTAACGGAGTTCATTGTTAGGTGTAAAGGGTTCGGTGCCAAACGACGTGTAGGTGGTGCCGTTTTCGAGAATGTCAACGAAGGGGAACAAGGTGCTCGGTTGCTCGCGGCTTTCGTCGTGGTGTGAGTATCCAACGATGAGCTGGTTGGACATGTTATCAGCGAGAATGGAGTTCCACTCGCCAACGATGGAGCGAATGTTTTCCAGAATGGCGTAGTTCGAATTCTTGAAGTTGAGCGCATCGAGGCTGGTGCGCCGATTGCCAAAGCCGAGCGAGGAAGAGTTCGACACCAGCACATCCGTTCGCGAGTCCAGGTGCACGTAGCGAAGTGTGAGCTTGTTGCGTTCGTCGAGATTGACGTCGGTGCGAAGCAGAAAGCGCAGGGCAGGTGTTTCGAAATCGTAGCCTTCGTAGGGACCGGAATCGTAGCCGAAGCGGTCGCGCAGAAACGTACCGAGTGAGTCCAGCGAGGAAGCGCGCACACGCGTAATAGTGCCGCCGATTGACTCCCCGCGGTTGGCGCGGAACGTTGTGCCTGGTTGGGTAAGTGCTTCGGTTTCAACGTTGGCAAAGAAAAACCACTTGTTGCGGAGAATCGGACCGCCCAAGCGCGCGCCGATCATCGAGTAGCGGAACGTACCAGGATCAATGGTCGCATCCTTGGCTTGCGTACCGACCAAATCCTGGTTGCGGAAGAAGTAGTAGAGCGAACCTACCCACTCGTTGGTGCCACTGCGCGTGACGGTGTTGATACCGGCACCAACGAAATTGCCTTGCCGCACATCGTAGGGAGCGATGTTGACCTGGAGTTGTTCGATGGCATCCAATGAAATAGGAGCCACACCGGTACGGTCGCCGGGTTGTCCAGCTAAACCAAACGAATTGTTGAAGTAGGCGCCGTCAATGGTAATGTTGTTGAGGCGATTGTCCTGGCCAGCAACACTCATTCCTGCACCCATTTGGGGAGTCAGTCGCGTGATGTCCTCGATGCGGCGGGTAATGGTGGGAAGTGTTGTGGTCGTGCGCTGATCAACCGAGGTTGCCGCTCCTGTTCGTGACGCGTTCAGCAGGGGGCTCTGTTCGGCAAGGACTACGACGTCGCGGGCTTGAACATCTTGGGCCGAGAGCACAAAATCCTGCCGAATACTCTGCGAGAGCTGGAGGTAGATATTGCTCCGCTCCTGCTTTTGGTAGCCGACTGCCGATACGCGAATGGTGTAGGGACCGCCAACCCGCATGCCGGGAATCGTGTACTCACCCGTGGAGCGAGTCGTTGCGCCGTACACCGTGCCTGAGGGCTCGTGCTTAGCCACGACTGTTGCACCAATAACTGGTTCGCCACTGGTGGAGCGAACCTTCCCATAGAGCGTTGCAGTTGTTACGCCCTGGGCATGAGCCGATACGACTGCTGCAATGCAGGCCAGAACAAGAGACACAAAGCGCATACTACAAGTGTGGGATAGTGAAACATCCTTTGCTGCCCGACGGAGCGGTGCAGCAGATTCCTGCCGAGGAAAATGGGATGGTGGTACGTGATGCACTGCGTGGTGGGAGGGTGCGCACAGTTGGTCTTTTTTCCCGAGGTACTGCAAACATACGTGACACCATCGCTCATCGCGAACTTCGGGGGTGCACGTTGCGCCTGAATTACCGAGCAATTACCGGCTGATTACGACGCCCGGTCGAGTGCGGCGAGGATGTTGTGGCGGAGATGCTCGATCCACTGTCGCTCGTCAGTACGCGAGCGGAAGGGCGGCGGTTGGACCGGTGGCAGAAAGACAACCTCGATCGTTCCGCGGTTGAAGCGGAGAGTCGTTGGTGGTAGTACCTGGCCGCTGCCGATGATTGCGACGGGAACCAGTTGCCGACCAGTGGCAAACGCAATAGCAAAGGCACCGCGTCGAAATGGGCCGAGCGAGCCGTCGCGCGAACGCGTTCCTTCGGGGAACACAATCAGTGCGGCTGGATCGCGCGCCAGCGATGCAATGGCAGTATGAACGGTCTTTCCAGCGGTCTGTGGGCGCTCCCGCTCGACAGGGATGAACGTCGAGCACTTGAGTGCCCAGCCAAGGAACGGCACTCGCTCTAATTCACGCTTGTAGAGGATGCGCACCGGCACTGGCGATGCAACCATGAGCACAGGAATATCGAACAGTGAGCAATGGTTCGCCACGAGAACCAATGGAATCCCCTGCTGGCAATGTTCTGTGCCGCGCACCTGGAGGCGTACTCCTGCTGCTCGTAAGACTGCGCGTGCCCATTGCGGGAAAATGGTGTAGGTCAGCGCTGGTGGTGCTCCGCAGCAACGCCGCACCAAGAACAGCGTTCCATACCACACCGTCAGGGCGACGATGGCAGCAGCCCGCGCAGCGAATTCCCACCAGTGGTACTGCTGTGCATGACTCATGGGACGCGGAGAATTTGGAGCATCAATCGGAATGCACTATCGAGCCGGCGTTCGTCTGGGATGCGATCGAGCGAGAGCATGATAGGCGAGAGTGCCACTTCGTAGACGTTGCTGCTGGCAGTGGGTACAACCGCCACTCGGGTCCGTCGGACGGTGGCGGTGTCGGTGCTCTGCTCAACAAATTCGTAGGTCCCCATGCGCAGGGAATCTCGTCCGATAGCGCCGAAGTTGCTCGTTAGGCGAATAGTGTTGCCTGTGCGCTGAAGCCGTCGTTCGAAGCAGACACGCGCCAGTGCACGGATGTCGCGGGTGTCGAGGGCGGCAGCAAGGGCCTCGGTGGGAAAGATCCGCTGAATGACGACGCTCATCGTTAGGTCTGGGTTGAGTGCCAGCCCGATAGTTCCTTCGGCTAAGTCGCGAGACGGTGGCAGCAGCGTCCATCCCTCCGGTAGTGGCAGCAGCAGATCACCGTCGGGACTACGAAGCTCTTCTTCCGAGGCAAGCGGTAGCCAGGCGAGCTTTGCATCAAGCTGTTCCGCTGGTGGCGGTGGCGGTGGTGCGCAGGCAGCCAGCACGACCAACACCGCAAGCAGCCGTTTCATGAAGTCTTGTGCAGAAAGTTGCGCCACATCATAGACTCAACAGGGAGCGTGGTGCGCTCACGGTACTTGGCGCTCGACTTTTGGCTGTAGGGAGTCCCGATTGTGCCTCGCACTTCGAAATAAATCAATTGCCCAATGGGCATGCCCGCATAGACACGCACCGGCTGCTTGACGGAAATTTCCAGCGTCCAATGATTGCAAAACCCGACATCTCCCTTGCCGGCGGTGGCGTGAATATCAATGCCCAAGCGTCCGACCGAGGACTTCCCTTCCAGAAACGGCACGTGGAGATGAGTCTCGGTGTACTCTTCGGTGACGCCTAAGTAGAAGCGGTTCGGTTCGAGGACGTAACCATCGTCGGGAATTTCGATGTACTCGACGCGATTGTGCCGCCGCGCATCCAGAATGGGATCAACGTAAACGGCCAGCGTTTTGCCCAGGTGGACGTCGTAGCTGTTGGTGCCCAGGCATTCCCGCCGAAAGGGTTCGATGACGATGCTGCCGCGTTCGAGGTGATGCAAGATTTCTGTGTCCGAAAGAATCATTGCCACAATCGGGTGGTGTGGAGGGCAAAATTAGCGTTGGTGCACGCTGTGCAGCCTACAAGCGGTAGCGCAGCCGAACAGTCACGCGCGCTGTTTTCTGCCGAGCAGTGGTGTTGAACGTGCCGCCCCAATCGAGTTCTTCCGATGAATTGCGCTCGGTGATTTGGAACACCCCCAGCGATGCTGACTGCACATCACCCAGACTGGTGCCTGCATGGTGGGCAATGGTCTCGGCGCGACGCCGTGCATCTGCCGTTGCCGCTGCAATGAGGGCGATCTTGAGCGAGTCGAGCTTTGTGTAGAAGTACTGCGGTGTACCAGAATTGAATTCGACGCCGCGGCTGATCAACTCAGCAATATCGCGCGAAATACCTTCGATGCGGTCGAGGTCAGCGGACTCGATACGAACGGTCTGCAGAAGCCGAAAACCTGCAAAGTGCTGATCACGGATACGCCCCATCTCGTCGTAGTTGGTTGTGTACAGTCGCGTAATGGAAACTGCCGAAAACTGAAGCTCGGTGGGCTGAACACCCTTTGAGCGGAGAAATTCTTCTGTTGCTTGCCGATCGCGCTGGAGCAAGGAGTACGCCTCCTGAAGATTTTTGCTTTCCCTGGAGAATTCTCCCTGCCAGACGATCAAATTCGATTCGAAATCACGCTGCCCCAGGCCAACGACCGATACACTATCCAATCGCGCGTTCCGGTGAGTAATTGCCCAGGCAATAACGATGCTGGTAGCAACAAGCGCAAGGGCAAGATAGAGCCATCCGCGATGAGCCATTGGTGCACCTGTTAGAGTTGTTTGACGCGATCGAGAACTGTTTCCAGCATTGCTTTAGCATCCCCAAACAGCATGGAGGTGTTCGGCAGGTAGAACAGCGCGTTATCAACGCCTGCATATCCTGGATTCATGCTTCGCTTGATGACGATCACATTGCGTGCACGGTCGGCATCAATGATCGGCATGCCCCAGAGGGGACTGGAGGGATCTGTGCGAGCAGCAGGGTTGACCACGTCGTTGGCACCAACGACGAGCACAACATCCACCTGCGGCATATCCGGGTTGATCTGCTCCATTTCGACCAACTGTTCATAGGGGACATTGGCTTCGGCAAGGAGCACGTTCATGTGTCCTGGCATGCGGCCAGCAACAGGATGGATGGCGTAGCGCACGCGTACGCCGCTGTGTTCGAGTTCGGTTGCAAGTTTGACCAAGGCGTGTTGACCTTGGGCAACTGCCAAGCCGTAGCCAGGTACGATGACCACGTCGCGTGCATAACGAAGCATGACGGCGGCATCGTCGGGTGTAATGCTACGCATGGTGCCATGAATACTGCTGCCGGTTGCGGTGGCGCTTTCTCCAAAGTGCGAAAAGAGCACATTCAGTACTGAGCGATTCATTGCCCGTGCCATTAGCAGCGTCAGGAGCATGCCGGCAGCACCAACCACAATGCCACCGGTGAGCATCACGTGATTGCCATAGAATAAACCGCCGAAGGCTGCGGCCATCCCCGTGCAGGAGTTCAAGAACGAGATCACCACTGGCATATCTGCGCCCCCGATCGGCATGACGAAGGCAACGCCATAGGCAAGAGCAATTGTAATCATTGCGCCAAACAGGACTGGATCGGTTTGTCCGCCTGCAACAATGGTGATGCCGATGGCCACTGCCAACAGGAGCACAGCGCTATTGACGACGTTTTGCCCGCGGAAACGGAACGAACGCTCGATGAGACCTTGAAGCTTTGCAAATGCGATGAGTGAGCCGCTGAACGAGACGCTTCCAATAATGGCGCTGGCGACGATCATGCTCGATGCTGTTGCTTCAAGGGGAAACGGGCTGGCGGAAGCATGGAGCATTTCGAGCATCGCAATTGCAGCAGCACAGGCGCCACCCATTCCGTTGAAGAGGGACACCATCTGCGGCATAGCTGTCATCGGAACGCGGCGTGCACTGACCCAACCGATCAGAGTTCCCAGCGCCATGGCAGCGATGATGAGCAGGAGATTCCCGATTGGCTTGCCTCCATCGGTGTGGAGCAACAGGGTCGCCACGATCGCCAAAAGCATTCCCCCTGCAGCGACTGCATTCCCGCGACGTGCCGTCCGCGGATGCGAGAGTAGCTTCAGCCCTACGATGAAGGTTACCGATGCAACAACATAGACCACTGCGAGCACATCTTCCGACACCATAGCGACCTGCGGGGCGACAAAAAAACTGGCGCCGAAAATACGGCGCCAACGAATGCGGCTGCGGAGAGGGCGGGATTCGAACCCGCGGTAGCGGTTTGTACCACTACGACGGTTTAGCAAACCGTTGGTTTCAGCCACTCACCCACCTCTCCTTGCGGAGAGCGCATGCGCGCGCTGCACTCAAGCGCAAATATACGCAGCTTCCGCAGTGTGCTGTGCTGCCGCATCACGCTCGGCAAGCAGCGCTGCGTACGTGCGCAGGTAGAGCGCTGCATCGGCGGGATCGTTGCGGCGTAGGGAGCAACGTTTGATCCGTGCCAGCACGTGTGGATCGGAGAGGAACTCCAAGTGACCAATGTCCTGGGCAGTCAGCCCTGCATCTGCAAGCAGGCGATAAATCTGTTCCAGCGGCACACTGCCCTGAGTACAGCGGTCCTGCTGGGATTGTGTGGCAGCCAATGGTTCATCGCCAACTGCGGCATCGAAGTATTCCGCAGCGTGCAGGCGCCACTCGGCCAGCGTTCGCCCAAATGCGGCCATGATGTCGCGGTCGCTCATCTGAGCAAGATGTTGCACCACCTGCCCGACGTTGCATTGACCAACATGCCCCCACTGGTAGGGAGCGCCTTGCTCAAGCTGGTCGGCTGCGCGTTCGAGCGCTTCAATCAAGCGCTGGCGTGCTGATGCCATGGCTGCATACTCCTGTTGATGTTACACCTGCACAACAGCAACGCTACCCCCAAATGTTCCGTGCAATGAATCGCAGGCGTACTTGGTGCATCATACTCGCCGTACATGGTTCACTAACTGTATAGCTTGTCTATGTTCCGATGGTTATTCGGCGGTCAGCAGCATGCTGTTGATCGGCAGAAAGCACGTAAGCTCCTCCAATCGGGCGCAGTGCTGATTGATGTGCGCACACCTGGTGAGTTTGCTGCCGGGCATGCAGCAGGTTCACGCAATATTCCGCTCGATCAGCTCGAGCGACACCTCAGCGAGTTGGCTGCCCGTGGTAAACCGATTGTGGCTGTCTGTGCTTCGGGCGCGCGGTCTGGAACTGCGGTCGCGATGCTCCGCCGCCAAGGCATCGAAGCCTACAACGCTGGGAGCTGGACCAACCTGCGATAACGAACGCGGCACCCCCACACCGGAGGTGCCGCGCGTTCCTTACACGCACCCGCCGCCTTAGCGAACAATCACGATCGGCACCGTGAGCGTTCGGTCGGGGAGAGCAAGGACAACCGTGTACACACCGGCAGCAACAGGGACGCCGTTACTATCCTGCGTGTGCCAGTGATAGACTGCCTGCGCCGTGGCGGTATGAACCTGTATGCCGCGGGCGTCGAAGATGCGAACTAGCGCAGTGCGATCGCCAACGTCGAATGAGACTTCGTCAGTAGCTGGGTTCGGCAGAATACGAACACCAAAGCGTTCCGCCTCGGAGACGCTGGAGCTTTGGGTTGCTACCGCCTGCAGGATGATTTCTTCACTGAACGGAGCCGTTAGCTGTCTGCAGGAGAGTCGAATGACCGCCTGGTGGATACCGCTTCGCGTTGGGCGGAAACGGATGGGGATGTCGTGGCACGCAAGCGCTCCAATACCGTTGCGGATTTCCGTCATCCACGGACCCGGGATGAGCTCGAATGCGGCTGCATCGTCCCCTGCGATGGTGAGAGAATCAACGGTGACCATTGCGCCCGTTTGGTTGCAGAGGCGAACTGTTTGCTGGGTGCTTTCTCCAGTTTGGGTGGTATCGAAGCTAACCGTTTCGGGTGTGAGCGCACGCGCAAAGCCCTGACCGCTCAGCGTTGCAGTCCGATCGCCGCCGTTACTGGTGACGCTCAACGTGGCTGTGAAGCTGCCGGCGGTGGTGGGCGTGAAGCTGAGCGTTGCGCTCAGGGAGTCGCCCGGCGCAACGGTGGCCGGTAGGGGTACGGTTATCGAGAAAGCCGATGCACCGCTTCCACTAATGCTCGCCTGGTTGAGCTGGAGCGGTGCGGTGCCACGGTTATAGAGCTGAATGCGTAGCTGGTCGCTCACACCAACGCGGACTCCGAGGAAGGTGATTGTTCCTTGAGACAGCTCCAGTACAGGTGTTGGCTGGTTGGTGACGGTGAGTGTCACCTGCCGCGACTGCACTGACCCACACTCGTTGGAAATGGTGACGTAGTACGAACCAGCGTGGCTATCCTGTGCGTTAGTGATGCTGTAGGTGGCATCGGTTGCTCCGCTGATTGGTTGACCGTTCCGGAACCACTGGTACTGCAATGCGCTGCCCGATGCCGTGACGCTGAATGTTACCGAACTGCCGCGCGTGACGGTCTGCGATTGTGGTTCGGTCGTGATGACTGGTTTTGCGTTGACAGTAACCGCTGCTGGATTCGAGGTGGTCGAGCCTTGACAAATAGCGTTGGTGATCTCGACGGTGTAGCTACCGGCATCATTGCTCGATAGATCAGTAATCCGCAAGGTTGCTGTGCGTGTTCCTTGGATGCGTCCGCCATCGTTGAGCGGTGCGCCGTCTTTTTTCCACTGGTAGAGGTTGGCAATTGCGCGGCTGGTCGCAACGCTAAGCGTGAGTGCTTGCCCTTCGCAGAGGGTCTGGGATTGCGGTTGTGTGGTGATTGCCGGAGGAATTGCAACCTGAAGCTGTGCTTGATTACTGGTGGGAGAACCACAATCACCGCTGACGGTACACGCATAAAGTCCGGTGTCTGCCAGTGCAACCGATGCGATGGAGTAGCTGGCTGCAGTGGCACCAGCGATGTCTTGCGTTCCTTTCTTCCACTGGTAGCGAAGATTGGTGCCTGTTGCCGTGACGCTAAAGGTGATGGACGCACCCTGGCAGACAGTGGCTGATTGCGGATGAGCAGTGATGGTGGTTTGCGGGTTGATTGTTAGCGTGGCAGTATTGCTGGTCAGTGGTTGACCACACGAGCCGCTGACGACGCAGTCGTACGAACCAGCTTGCGCGGTGGTGACGCCCGACAGTGTCAGTGTCGCTTGGGTTGCGCCGGATAGATTCGTACCATTCCGCCGCCATTGGTAGGAAAGGTTGCTGCCCGTGGCTGTTACGCTGAAGTTGACCGTTGCACCCTCGCAGACAGCGGCATTCTGGGGATGTGCTGTAATGCTCGGTGGAGAAGCGACGGTCAGGTTTTGTGTTGTCGAGGAAATCGTATTGTCGGCTGCATCGGTCAGACGGATGCGGTACTGGTTCCCCGGCGATAAACTTGAGGGAAGCGTGAAGTTCGACGAATTTTGTCCATCCTGCGAGGTGAGTGTGCCGACGGTGGTGAAGCTATTGCCGCCATCGCTGGAGAGTGCGACCACAACAGAACTAATCCCATAGCTTGTCCACTGGAGCGTTACACTCCCACCAGCGCAGAGGATTTGCGATGGGGTCGGTGCTGTAATGCTGATACCCTTGACGGTGATAGTGGTATTCTGGAGGAAATTCCATTGGTCACCAGCATCGGCGTTTCCGTTGCCGTTGACGGCGTTGCCCACTGCGCGAACGGTGTATTGTCCCGGTGTCGAGGGAGCTTGCCAGGTGAACTGCCACGATACACTCCCGCCGCTAAGGGATTTGGGTTGTGTGTGCGTCAGCTCACCGCCTATCAATTGGGTGAGCTGACCGCTGACCGTACCCAGTGAGCCAGCGTTCTGCCCACTCGAATTGACAATAGCCAGATCCAAGCCAGCCGTGGGACGGCTACTGTTCTGCAGTGTGAGCGTGAAGGTAGTCGTCGAACTGGGATTGACGGTTGTCGGTCCACTCAGGCTCAGCGACGTCGCACTCGACGACGAGGTGGAATGGCAAGTGCAGCCGGATGTCGTTTGTCCAGAAATGCCGTTGGGATATGCCCAGGCACACGCAGCCAACCCCAACAACAACGAAACCGTGGCAATGCAGCGCCTCATGGTAAGGATTGTTCTAATGGTGAAACATTGATTGGCTCATCAGCTACCAACTTACAACATTTTTCGTTACTAACCAAACCCTCGTGTACTTTTTTCAGCTCGTGCTACCGTGGTGCGACAAGGAGGGGCGCGCTGAACCGCTGCCCGCCGGTAACTGCGGTGATCAAGTAGATCCCCGGATGAAGGGGAATTCCTGCTTCGTCGACAAGCTCGAGCACAAGGCGTGCATTGCCAGGCTGGACGGAGATTCGCCGGAGTAACCGCCCACGCACGTCGCAGAGCTCGATGTGCTCGACGGGTTGCGTGGTTTCGATAATGACGGCGTCGCTGGCTGGTTGCGGATAGAGGGAGTGCAATGGCGAAGGCACGTTCTCAACCGTCGTTGCTGGCGTGATGCGAATGCGGATGGGTGCAGACTCAGCCGTTCCGCAAGTGTTTGTCAGTCGTGCGATATAGACTCCGCTATCGCTGGGTGCACCGTTGATGCGCCAGCGAGCGGTCGTCGCTCCGGCAATCGGTGTCCCGTTCTTGAGCCATTGGTAGGCAATACCGCTATCGCTAGAGGCGCGGACAAAAAGCTCGACCGCAGTGCCTTCGGATAGGGTAGTATCGGTGCTCTGCTCGGCGATCTTCGGTAGAGGTGTTACGGTAAGGGTAACGGGATTGCTCGTTACCGTACCACAAGCACCGGAGACGACACAGACGTACTCGCCGGACTGGTCGGTGCGGAGATTGGAAAGCGGCCATTGTGGGCTGGTCGCTCCTGGCACCGGGGTACCATTGTGCTTCCATTGGTACGAAAGGGATGCACCCGTGGCCGATAGCGACAGTGTCACCGACCCGCCCTCACAGCGGGCGCCCGGCGATTGCGGTTGGGTACGAATTGCCGTCCGCGGATTGATGGTCAGTGCAGGGGTATTGGCGCCAATGAGTTCGTCGTCGGCGCTGGTAATGCGGAATACGTGGTTGGAACCAGCACTAATGCTTTGGGGAATGACGTAGCGATAGGTGTTGGCTCCCTCTTGAGCTTCGAGTGTTGTTACCGGAATCCACGAAGTTCCACCGTTGCTGGAATAAAGCAGGTTAGTTGTTGTGATGCCGTAGCTAATCCATTGCAGCGTAACGGTGTCGCCCGTGCAATACGATGTGCTCGTGGTCGGAGCATTCAGTACAATACCGCGCACCGTCAGCGTGGTGGTTGGGAGGTAATTCCACACGTCAGCAGCGCTGGCTCGTCCATCGCCATCGCCAGCAAGACCAACGGCACGGATGGTGTAACGACCCGGCGTTTCGGGAGTGCGCCACTGCACCTGCCACGATGCTTCGCGATAGGTTCCTTTGTTACTCATCGTTCGGCGCTCCCGATGCGTCAGCTCGCCATTGAGTACCTTGACGTACTGATTTTCGGTCGTTGGGTATTGGAGCATTCCGGCTGCCTGACCGTTGGTATCGTAGGCTGCTAAGTTGAATCCCGCATAGATAGCGCTTGAGTTGCGAACGCGGAGTGTGTAGGTGTAAACAGTATTGGGATTGACCAGCCGTTCACCCTCGAGCAAGACTGTTGTCAGGGTACTCGGTTGATTGGCATGGCAGCCATTGCCACCACAGCCAGTGCTTGTGACGCCGGCATACCCTTCGCGGTAGGCGCGAAGGTCAAGGGTGCTGAGTGCAAAGACACACAGCCAGAGTGCAAGAACAACAACTCGTTTCATGGTGCCGATCGGAGGTGTTCGACAAAGTAAACGTAAGGCGGTGCAAATGTACACAAAAAAATTTACAAGCCAAATCCAATACTTCGCTTGTGTTTCACTTGTGGCAGCACGGATGGGGCAAGGGCGCGTGCATGCGTATTTTTGCACCTGCAGACGATGCACACAAGATGCAGAGCACTGTTACGCTGATGGTGTGCCAGCGGATCGGTGCTTTCGCGGAGGCAACATCCCGTTTCACCTATTCCCAAGGCGGACACACCTATGCCTGAGCGTCCGTTGAGTATCCTTTTCGTTTCCAGTGAAGTTTACCCCTTTGCCAAAACTGGTGGATTGGCCGATGTCTCCCACGCGCTTCCGATCGCCCTCCGTGAGCTTGGTCATGATGTCCGCGTCATGCTGCCCAAATACGGCAATGTCAGCGAGCGGCGGAATCGCATCCACGAGATCAACCGCCTCAAAGAGGTGCCTATCGCGATCGGCGACACCGTCGAGCTGGCAACGATCAAATCCTCGTCCATGCAGAACCCACGGACCAAAGTCCAAGCCTACGTTACGACCAATTTCACCTACTTCGACTCCAAAAAGGGTCTCTACGCCGATCCCATCACCGGTGAGCCATACAACAACGACGAGCGCTTTATTTTTTTCGACCGTTCGGTTGTGACCACCTGCCTGCTCCTTGGTTGGTTTCCCGATATCATCCACTGCAACGCCTGGCAGACAGGGCTCATTGGGGCGTATATCCGCACGATGCACGCCAAGGAGTTTGCACGCACACGCCTGGTGTTCACCATTCATAACGCTGCTGATCAAGGTGTCTTTCCAGCGGCAAGCCTGGACAAAACAGGATTGCCCTCGCACGTCTATCCGCGGGTGACGCATGCCAAGCAGCTCAACTTTACCAAAGCCGGATTGGAATTCGCCGATGCCATCACAACGGTTAGTCCCACCTACGCCAAAGAAATCACCAAAGACAAGCTCATCGGTGGTGGCATGCATACCGTCTTCCGCAACTACACCATCCACGGTATCCTCAACGGTATTGACACATACCACTGGAATCCTGCGACTGACCCGTTCATCCGGCATCACTTCGATAGCTCCTCGTGGAAAGAGGGAAAAGCGCTCAATAAAAAAGCGCTGCGCGATCGGCTGCGCCTTCCGCAGGATGAGAAGGCTCCCGTGCTGGCAACCATTGCCCGCCTGGGAGAAGCCAAAGGAATTCCCTTGCTGATCGAAGCACTCCCGGCACTGCTCCAGGAGAACGTCCAGGTTGTCGTACTTGGGGAAGGCGATCCGTCGCTGGCAAACACATTGGAAAAACTCGCTTCCCGACACCCTTCCAAGCTGGCTGTTGTGCTGGGCTTCGACGACGAACTTGCGCATCTGATCGAGGCCGGTGCGGATATGTACCTGATGCCCTCCCTCTATGAGCCGTGCGGACTCAACCAAATGTACTCGATGGCCTATGGTACGATCCCGATTGTGCGTGCCACCGGCGGACTTATTGACACCGTCGCAGAATTCAACCCCCAAACCCGAAAAGGAACAGGCTTTGTCTTTCGCGACTACAAAGCCGAGGACTTTCTGGCGGCCATCAGGCGTGCCCTGGCGCTCTACAAGAAACCTACCTATTGGGCAGCAGTGGTGCAAAACGCTATGAGCCAGGATTTCTCCTGGACAAACAGCGCGCGCCGGTACGAAGCGATCTATCGTGAGATTCTGGCAACAACTGCACGATGATCCTCCGGAGCGTGCTTGTGGCGATGGCGGTGCTCGTGTGGGCGTGCAACGAGCCGCCGACCGAAGTGGGTAGTGAGCTCATCTACGACACAAGCCGCGTCCAGCAACTCAGCTCCACGACGCTGCCGCTGATTGTGGCAACGCAACCACTGGTGACCCCATCCTACCTCTTCAATGCCGGCATGCTGTTTATTGGGCGCACGCCAGAACTGCATGCTGCAACACTGCTACGCTTTACGACCCTGCCTGATACGCTCGGCTGGATTCAACCATCGGATATTCTCGGTGCTCGGTTGCTGATCCGTCCGCATCGTTACGTGGTTGGCGATAGTCTCTCGAACGTGTTGGCATTCACTGTGCACGAACTTCGTCAGCGCTGGATTAGCGACGATAGCAGCGGCAATGTTGTCATTGAGCCACGATGGGATAACCTGTTTTCGACCGATGCGGTGCCGAACCCGCAGTACTTCGACCCAGTGCCAGTGGCGGTGTTCGATGGGACACAGAAAATCCCGCTTGCCGACTCGCTGACCGACGTCGAGATACCGCTTACGGCCGATGGTCTCCAGCGCGTGGCAACATGGCTCCAGAAAATGGCCGATACCGCTGCCCGCGCAACGATCTACGGTATCGGCTTTGTGCCGAGTTCATCGTCAACGGTGGTGCGCGAGTTCGAGACGCAGGCAACGGGTAACCCCATCGGTGCCCTTGTTCGATTGCGGATTTACTACCGTCGCCAGGATGGTGCTACCGATTCAGTGTTGGTCTTTTCTGGCAACGATGCAACGTTTGTCCATGCAACCTCGCCCCGCAACGGTGGGCTGCCGGTGCAGTCTATTGTGCGCTCCGAGGTTGCGATAACGCTCGATCTGAGCGCTTTGCCGCCACTGGATGCGGTGCTCAATGCCCAACTTGCCCTCACGACCGACACCACGCAGCGCATTGCGGGTAACGGCGGCATCCCGACAACACTCGAGTTAGGCTATACCGATAGCACCGCTGCAAGGTCGCTGGGCTTTGTTGGTGGGCAGCTTGCTGGCAGTGCACGGATGGTGTTTCCCAACATTGCGCCACTGGTGGACTATTTGCGTCAACGCAAACAAGGACGCGGCACCGCTATCTTCCGCTCGCGCAATGCTCGGCTGGAACGGCTTGTTCTCCTTGGTGCGGATGCTCCCGACAGCCTTCGTCCACGCTTGGTCATTACGTACATCCCTCGCCCGGGTGCTCCACGATGAGTATGCTGCGAATTCTCCTTCTGCTCTGCAGCGTCTTCGTTGTTGCACATGCGCAAGGCGGCGCAAACTACACCGCCTTCGGACTTGGGCAGCAGCGAACAACCTTCGGCGCTGCTTACGAAGGCCTCGCTGGTGCTGCCTATGCTGTGCCATCGGACTACGTCTTCGGCATAGCCAATCCGGCACTGTGGTCATTGGTCAAGTCAACGCGCATTCAAGGTGGCTATCGCTTCAACCAACAGCAGATTACGCAGGCGGGAACGCGTAGCTGGCAGAACAACGGCAAGCTCGACGGTGCTGCTCTGCTCTTTGCGATTGACACCAGCCTCGAGATCGCTGCCAGCATCGGCGTGTTTCCCTCGTCGGCGATCAACTACACCTCGCTCCGACGATTTCAAATCGAGCTGCCCGACGTTGGTGTTCTCGATGGGAGCACAACCTACCGCGGCGGTGGTGGCATGGTGACCGCCTATGCTGGCGGCTCGGCGCGCCTTGCACCAGACATCTATGCGGGGATAGCATTCCTCTATGGTTTCGGACTCTTGAGTGATCAGACCGAAACATCAATTGTCTCCGACGCAGCACAACGAGCTGTCTCGACCCAAAGCGATGTGTTGGCAACCGTGGGGGGGCGTGCCGGTGTGTACGCCGAGCTTGGCAATGGCTGGAGCGCTGGGGCTGCTGTGGGACTCTTCCAACCGCTGCACGTGGAACGCACACTCATCTACCAGAGCTTTGCACCATCTGCCACACAGCCCTCGTTCGATACGAGTTTTACAACCCGGCTGTCGTCGCTGTTGCCGATGAGCATCGGAGGCGGCATTACATACAGTGTGCGCCGGTGGCTCTTGATGCTCGATGGGGAGTGGTCGCCTGCGGTGACGACGCAGTACCGATTCTCGCCGCTGGCAGGAGTAGGCAGCAGCTATCGCCTGAGTCTGGCAACCAACTACCGCGGCAGTCGAAGTGCCGGTGCTGCATTTACCGATCGCGTCGGGGTGAGTGGGGGGCTTTTCATCCAGCAGTGGCCTGTTGTCGTCAGCGGTGCGCCACTCCGCGAGTATGGCGCATCGGTTGGGTTGCAGATTCCGTTCGGTGGTGCTGCAATGATTGATGCTGCACTGACCGCGGGAATTCGTGGCAGTAGGCTAGCAATCCGCGAAGAGTTCTTCCGTTTGAGTGTGACGCTCAGCGTTGGGGAAGTGTGGTTTGTTCCGTTCCGCCGGTAGCGCGGAGCCAGGCGATATGCTCAACCAATGCAGGGAGAGCGCTCCCAGCCTTGTGGGGCAACACTGCATGGGCAATCGAACCAATGGGCTTTGGCGAAGGGTTGATCTCGATGATCGTTGCACCGCATTCCCATGCGATTTGTGGTAGCGCTGCTGCAGGGTATACCTGGCACGATGTTCCCACGACCAAAAACACCTCGGCACGCCGCGCAGCACGTTCGGCAGCAGCAAAGAAATCGGCCGGGAGCGGTTCGCCGAACCACACCACCGCGGGGCGAATCAATCCACCACAGCTCGGACAGCGCGGCGGCAAGCGGTCATCGGCGCTTCCGTCGTCGCAGTAGGGTCTGCCACAGGCAGAACAGTAGTTGTCCTCCAAGTTCCCGTGCAGTTCGAGCACGCGGTGGCTTCCTGCGCGTTGGTGAAGGCGGTCAACGTTCTGCGTGATGATGGTCACCTCGCCGACGAGATTTTCCAGTTGCACCAATGCCCGGTGTGCTGGGTTGGGTTGAACCGATTCGAGCACGTGGCGGCGGTGCTGATACCATTGCCAGACGCGCTCGGGGTTTGCCAGGAACCCCTCCATGCTTGCAAGTTCTTCGGGCCGGAAGCGTGCCCATAGTCCATCCGGATCGCGGAAGGTTGGCACCCCGCTTTCGGCAGAGATCCCCGCACCGGTGAGTACAGCAATACGCTCTGCTCGTGCCAGCCGAGTGCGGACATGCTCACTGAGCGTAGTCGCCAGTTCCATTGCAGGTGCGTCCGCCAAGGTGTGTTGCCAAAAAGCGTTCGATGATGCCATACATCCAGGTGCGATTTCGCTCGTCGAGGAAACCATGGCCTTCGTCGTCGCGAACGTAGTACTCGACGGGGACACCGCGCGCGCGGAGAGCTTCGACGATTTGATCGGATTCGGCTTTGTTGACGCGTGGGTCGTTGGCGCCCTGGAAAACCAGTAACGGTGCGCGAATGCGGTCGGCATGGAAGACCGGTGACACCTGGTGCAGCAGTTCTTCTTCAGTCTCGACGTTCCCGATCATCTCGTCGAGCATTTGGTTGAGCGGTGTCCAGTAAGGTGGAATGGTTTTTCGGAAAGTGATCAGGTTCGACACTCCGACAATGTCCACGCCGCAGCGATACAGCTCGGGCGTAAAGGCAAGCCCTGCAAGCACGGCATAGCCACCGTAGCTACCCCCAACGATGCCGATGCGCTCGGGATCAGCAACGCCGTTGGCAATAAGCCATCGGACGCCGTCGGTGAGGTCGTCCTGCATAGCGCGTCCCCACTGTTTGAAGGAAGCTTCCCAAAACCGACGTCCATAGCCTGTCGAACCTCGGTAGTTGACTTGGAGCACTCCGTACCCACGGTTGGCAAACAGTTGCACAGCCGGATTGAATCCCCACACATCGCGTACCCACGGACCGCCATGGGGCAGGACAATCAAGGGCAGTGGCTTGGTGCTCTGGCGCGGGACGGTCAGGTATCCGCGAATGAGCAATCCGTCGCGGCTGCGGTAGTGGATCGGCTGCTGGTGCGCCAGCTCATCGGCTGCAAGGTGTGGCATGGCACTGCCGAGGTGGTGGAGCGAGCCCGTCGGGGCGTGCAGAAGGTAGTACACAGGTGGTTGCACGTCGCCGTATGCGCTGAGCACGATCCATTCGTGGTCGAGCGACCAATCGGTCAACTGTACCACAAGCGCATTGCCCAACTCGGAGGCGATGTGCTCATTGGCGCGTTCCCAGAGTGCCTGCCAATCGGGGTGGAGAAAGATGTATTCGTGCTTCCACGAAACCATACTTGCCGCGATCGGTCGCCGATCCTTGAGTGAGTAGAGGATGCCGTCCATGTCGTAGGTATCGCTTGTAGCGATGAGCTCTTCTTCGTGGAGTGTCGTTGGGTCGAACACGTACACCGCGGCAGTATCGCGTCCACGGTTCGAGAGCACGTAGAATCGCCGCCCATCGGGTGCCATGCGGAGTGGGACAAGCGTTGTGCGGAAGTTAGTTGTGATCAATTCGCGGAAGGGTTCGCTTTCCCGATCGCGGTAGAGCAACGTGGTGTTAGCACCGTCGGTGCGGATTGCGATTCGGATCGTGCCCTCATCGTCGGCGAGCCAGCCGGTCACACCGCCGGGATTTTCGGCGATGCACTCAAGGTCGCCGCTGGCAAGGTCGAGGGCATAGACATCGAACAGCTCGCGCTTGCGGCCATTGTGGGTGATCAGGATGCGGCGTTCGTCATGCGGCAAGGTGTTCAGAATACCTGCCCGCACTCCGTAGGCAGGAGTGCAACGGCGCGGTGGAGCGGTCGAGTCAATATCGAGCAGGTAGAGCTGGTAATTCTCGTCGCCGGCGGTGTCGCGCAGGAATGCAATCGTATGGGAATTTGCCCACGCCAAGGCTTGGATGCTGCGCTGCCGTTCGTCGGTGAGGAAGCGACCGGTACCGCTGGCTGGGTCGTAGAGCCAAACGTTGAGTTGTCCGTTGTTTGGAGCAAGCCAGGCCACGTGCTTGCCGTCGGGGGCGATGCGAACCTGGCTAATGCGCGGATTGCGAAAAAATTCCTCGACGGGAATACAACGAATTGCCATCGCCTGCTGGGAGCATAGTTGGTGTTGAATGCTGCCGGATGGACGCCAGCAGTGAGGATTGCCGGCGCACCCAAGCGCGCAAATATAGACGACCGCAGCAGTTGGTCTGCATCCACGGTCTGCTGCTATCGGTAGGGGTAGTTCGTATTTTCGGCATACTTTTCGTGAAGCAGGACGTATGTGCCGATTCGTTGCATACAGCGGTCCGCCGATTGTGGCGCACGACCTTCTCTACAAGCCGCGGAACTCGCTGGTGGTTGCTCAAAGTGTCAATGCTGGCGAAATGTCGGTGGCGGTCAACGGCGATGGCTTCGGGGTCGGGTGGTACGTACCCGAACTCGATAGCGAGCCGTGTGTCTTCCGTTCGATCAAGCCAGCCTGGAGCGATGCAAACCTGCGGAATCTGGCGCGAAAGATCTATTCACCGCTGCTGTTTGCGCATATCCGTGCGGCAACGCCCGGCTTTCCGGTCGAGGAGGTCAACTCCCATCCGTTCATGTGCGGCAAACTGATGTTCATGCACAACGGCATGATTGGCGGATTCCGCCAGGTACGGCGCAAACTGTTGCGCACCCTCAACGACACCGCCTACGATGCCATTTTAGGCTCGACCGATTCGGAACACTTCTTTGGGTTGGTGCTCAACCATATCGAGGATCCGTGGGGGGACATCAGTTGCAGCGATATGGTCTATGCGCTCCACCGCGCACTCGATGATTTGAGCACGCTGCTTATCGAAGCGGGTGTGCGGGAGCATTCGTACCTGAACGTAGCGCTCACCAATGGCACGAGCATCGTGGCGCTGCGCTATACGAGCAATCCCGACGTGCAGCCTGCATCGCTCTACTACGCACTCGGGCGGCGTTACAACAGCGAGGTGGATGGGTGTGTGGTCGAGCCCATGCCCGACGGCAAACGCCCGGTTATGGTGCTCATTGCCTCGGAACCCATCACCGCACGGCGAACCGATTGGATCAAGGTCGAGCGAAATGCCATGATGATCGTGGACGAAACGCTTCGCATCCGTTTCGAATCGGTCGAGCTGCCATTCGAGCGAACGTTTTTCGATTACGAACACGATGAAGTTGCCGAATGAGTCTGCGCACGTTCATCTCGGCACACGTACTGCATCAGCATCATACCATCACCAACTTCTGCGAGGACAATGGCTGAACTGATTGCGTTGATTGTTCTGCTGCCGCTGGCAGGATTTCTGATCGTTGGGCTTGGTGGCAAGCGTCTGGGATCAGAACGCACCATCGGTGCGATTGCATCGGGTGCGGTCGGTGCAAGCTTTGCAGTTGCCGTATGGCTTTTGCTGCAGATGCTGGCGCGTCCGGCTCAAGAGCGTACCCTTGTGCTGCGGCTCTACTCGTGGATTACTGCTGGCCAGATCAGCGCTGAGCTTGCCTGGCGACTCGATCAGCTCTCCTTGCTGTTTGTGCTGATCGTTACCGGTGTTGGGTTTCTCATTCACGTGTACGCGATCGGCTACATGCACGGCGACCGTTCGTTTGCGCGGTTCTTTGCCTACCTGAATTTGTTCATCTTCATGATGCTCAATTTGGTATTGGGCGATAATCTGCTGGTGACCTTTCTCGGATGGGAAGGGGTTGGGCTTGCCTCATACCTTCTGATCGGCTTTTGGTGGGATCAGCACTTCGAAGGCGTGCGGATTCGATGGACCGGTGATGCAGCGATGAAGGCATTCGTGGTCAACCGCATCGGGGATTTTGGGATGTTGGTGGCAATGTTCCTGCTGATTCTCTACACCGGAACACTCCGCTACGAGGACATCGCCGGCGCGGTGCTGCAAGGGACGGTGATTCCGCCACACGTGGTGACGCTGATTGCGCTGGGGCTGGTTCTGGGATGCACCGGTAAATCGGCACAAATACCCTTGGCGGTGTGGTTGCCGGATGCAATGGCGGGTCCAACGCCCGTATCGGCGCTGATTCACGCTGCGACGATGGTAACCAGCGGCATCTTTCTGGTCTCGCGGATGAACGTCCTGTTTGCTGCATCGCCGGATGCAATGGCGGTTGTGACAGCAATTGGGATCGCCACCGCAGTGTTTGCCGCCACGATTGGATTGGTTCAAAACGACATCAAGAAGGTGCTCGCCTATTCGACGGTTTCGCAGTTGGGGTTCATGTTCACTGCGCTGGGAGTGGGCGCGTTCACTGCGGGGGTTTTCCATGTGATGACGCATGCCTTTTTCAAGGCGCTGTTGTTCTTGGGTGCTGGGTCGGTGATTCATGCACTCCACCATGAGCAAGACATTCAGCGCATGGGCGGCTTAGCACGGCTTCTGCCACGAACACACTGGACGTTCCTGGTAGGAGCGCTTGCCATTGCTGGTATCTTCCCGTTGAGTGGCTTTTTCTCGAAGGATGAAATTCTCTGGAACGCATATCTCCACGGCGGACCCTGGCTCTGGGCTCTGGGTGTGGCGGCAGCGTTCTGTACGGCGTTCTACATGTTTCGGCTCTATTACCTGGTCTTCCACAACACCGAACGGTATGACCGACACCACCCACCGCACGAATCGCCGGCAGTGATGACCGTTCCGCTGGTGGTGCTGGCGATACTCTCGGCCATTGGAGGGATGCTTGGTATTCCGGCAGCACTGAGTGGTGGTGCTGTGCCGCACCTGCTCGAACAGTGGCTCGATCCAATCTTTGCTGCCAGCCATGCGCTCATCACGCAGCAGCACGCCGAGCATGCATCGCACACGCTCGAATATGTGCTCATGGCGGTATCGTTGGGCGTAGCGCTGACAGGGATTGCTCTGGCAACGGCGTTCTATCGGCGCCAGTCTGCACGCCCGGCACAGCTTGCCGAGCGTTTTGCCTGGCTGTACCGCGTCCTCTGGCGTAAGTATTTCCTCGACGAGTTTTACTATGCCGTGGTGGTTGATCCGATTTACCGCCTGTCGGTGCGAGTGCTCTGGCGCATTACCGATGTTGCCATTGTTGATGGAGCCGTCAACGGCGTCGCGCGCTTGGTCGGTCGCATCGGGGAATTGGTGCGCCGACTGCAAACCGGATACGCCCAGAGTTACGCCGTCCTGATGATGGCGGGTATCTTGGCGATTGTATGGTATCTGGCAAACGGGCACTAACCAGAGCTCTTCTCTGGCGAACACAGTATCCGAAGCGGCCTGCCACTGCCGCCGATGGAAGGCAGCTCAGTTAGAGCTTGACAAATCGTTCGACCTCGATTCGTCCGGCACTTCGAAGCTGGAGCAGGTACATACCGGCACTCAAACTGGCGATGTCCACCGCAACGGTATGCACGCCGCGCTCTCGGGGATGGATGCGCATTGTTCCGACTGTGTGCCCTTGGTAATCACTGATGATGAGCTCGACAGGGTCAACGCTCGGGCAGTAGAAGCTTGCGGTGAGCATTGTTGCTGCTGGCTGGGGATAGAGTGCCAATGCCACAAGCCGACGATCCTCGACGCTTGTGGGCAGGTCCGGTGGATCTGCCGGTGCGGGGAGTGCCTGCTGTGTCTTGTTGGGTGCGGGGACTGTTTGTGCTGGCTCCCATCGTCGCTGACCGCGAAGCGTCTGCAGCGCGCTGACAAGTTCAAGGGAAGGAGATTGGTTCAAGACATCCTCGCTGAGATACCATTCGGCTTGTACACGCTCGGGGAGAACATCCACCAGCACGTATCCATGCTTGGTTAGGTCGAGCAAGCGAAGGTGTGCATTGTTTTTCCACAAGGTGCTGTCGAGCGCTGCCAGCAGCTCCTGGGACAATGCCGCCGGAAGCTGTGCAGCGCGGAGAATTTCGTCGAAGTTTCTCGACGACACGCTCGGCGTCAGCGCTTCGACGGCAACGCTGGGCTGTTGCTGGTTGGGTGCCCCGGTGACGTTGAAAGCAAACGAGCTGTGGAAGTCGCCCGTTAGGACGACGACATTGTTCGTGCTGCTGCCGAGAAACCCAATGAGTCGGTGCTGTTCTGCTGGGTAATTGTTCCAGGAATCGGTGGTAAAGCGCTGCTCGATGAGCGGCACAGCAACGGGCAGTAGCAAACGTCCGATAGCAGAAAGCTGTGCAGTATCAATCGGAAGCGGCGCAACGGGACTAAACATCACCTGATTACCCAACAGTGTCCAGGTGGCGCTGCTCTGCGTGATGTTTGCCGTCAGCCATTCGTACTGTTCGGTGCCGAGGATAGTGCGATTGGGGTCGTTGAGGGAGTCGAGCGATGCTGGTGTTGCTTGCGAGCCGACGTTGCGCACTTGTTTGTTGCGTGCTTCGTGTCGGGTGTCGAGCATCAGCAATCGCACAAGGTCCCCGAACGAGAACGCGCGGTACAGGTGCCGTTGCTCCCGGACGGGCATCCACTCGTAGTAGGCGCGCAGAGCAGCGCGCTTACGTTCGTGGTAATCGCCTTCGGAGGGTTGATGGTTTTCGGCACCGTCGGCATAGGCGTCGTTGGCAACTTCGTGGTCATCCCAAACGGCAATTACGGGATGCTGCTGATGCAGGCGGCGGAGCTGAGGATCGAGCCGATACACCGCGTAGCGTGATCGGTAATCACTCAACGTGAGCAGTTCGATATTGGGCCAGGGAATTCGCTCTGCATTGCGCACCCATGGCTGCGTAGTGTCGGCGGCGTATTCGTAGATGTAGTCGCCCAAATGAATGACAGCATCGAGATCGTTCTGCTGTGCGATATGCTCGTAGGCGTTGAAGTAGCCAGCGGTATAGTCGCTGCAGGAGACGACGGCAAACCGTGCATGGGAGTACTGCCCTCGTGGTGCAGTTTTGGTGCGCCCAATCAACGACCATTTCCCCAGAGCGCGGAAGGCGTAGTAGTAGGTTCGATCTGCTTCCAAACTGTCGGCGTCAACTTTGACGGTAAAGTCGCGGTAGGACGATGTCTGGACACTTCCCCGCCGGACGATCTGGGTGAGCCCTGTGTCGAGCGCAATAACCCAGTCAACAGTTACGGTAGTGTCGAGAGCCGGCGGACTAACGCGGGTCCAGAGAATGACGCGATCCTCGAGTGGATCGCCGCTGGCAACACCATGGTAGAATGGCCAAAGCCGTGGGTCTATGTCTGCGGTGACTTCTAGTGGGTGGGGACGGGTAATCGGTTCCCAATGCACAACAGGGGATAGCTCCTGTGCCCCAAGCTGCAGAACAAGCGCAACTGTGATGGCAATGCAACGCTGCATGTGTCCGCTCTCGGTGGTTGTACGTGCTCAAGGGGCAAAATTGCTGCACAGACGTCAGCTCGGTATTGCCGAACTGTTACTCGAGCGTCAACGATGCACACTACCGGCGCCGATTTAGTGGCGGGCACTGCCACCGTCCACGTTGATGGCTTGGCCGGTGATGATACTTGCGGCGGGCATTGCAAGGAATGCCACCACGTTGGCGATGTCGTGGGGTTCGTCGGCACGGTGGATGCACTGCGGTGGGATAATGTCCTTGAGCAGGGCACGGTTCATCGGGCGATCGGTGGGGTCTTGCGTAGCGGTCAGTCCGACCGTGATTGCATTGATGGTGATGCCGTATCCGCCGATTTCTGCTGCCAGCGAACGGACAAAACCGATGATGCCGCTTTTTGCGGTGACGTAGTGGACAAGGTACGGCGTTCCCAGCCACACCGTATCGGAACTAAGTGCGATGATGCGCCCAAAGTTCTGCCGCTTCATCAGTGGCAGCACGGCGTGTGTGACCAAAAACAGTGAATCCAACGATACGCTGAGCATGCGTTTCCACTGTTCGAATGTCAGCAGGTCGAAAGGCTCCTCTTCGTAGAGGCCGACGTTATGGACCAGCACGTCAATCCGCCCGAAGTCGCGGGCAACAGCAGCAACAATGCGCTCGACCGTTTCGGGGATCGTCAAGTCGCCTTGGTAGGCACGCACGCGGTCGGTAATGCTCGAGACGGCAGCGACGGTCTCGCTTGCATCGGCGATGTCGGCAATGGCAATGGCAGCGCCTTCCTCGGCTAAGCGCTCGCAGAAGGCGCGTCCGTTGCCAACAGCAGCGCCTGTAATCAGTGCCACTCGGCCGTGGAGGCCTTCTTCGAACTGCGCAATTTGCATGGGTGGTTAGAGTGTGGATGGAACAAGGTGGTCCAGAGTGATGCGGTGCAGGGGATATGCTTCGAAGCCCAAAAATTGCCGCGCAACCGCTGCAAAGTTGCTGCTGATGTCAGTCACGAAATACTCGATATGTGGGGCATGCCGGAGCGGGTGTTCGCTGTTGGGGATACCGAGGATCTGCTGCACCTGGCGTGCTGCCCAGTAGCCGGGGTCAATCAAGTGGAGCGGCGCAACCTGTTCGAACACCTCTGCCAGCAACGGGAAATGCGTGCAGCCAAGAACGAGAGTGTCCACTGCTGCCTCCAGAAGGGGACGGAGATATTCCTCAACAATGGCGTAGGTGGCTGGATGTGCCAACCATCCTTCCTCGGCCAGCGCGACCAGCAACGGGCACGCATGCGAGAAGACCGCCAGACCCTCGCGTCGGCTATGGGCATAGAGCGCCAGCTCGTAGGCTTGACTCTCGATTGTTGCGCGCGTACCAATGACGCCGATGCGGTTGGTTCTGGTTGCTTCCAGCGCTGCCCGGACTGCTGGCTCGATCATCCCAACGACCGGAACTTGGGCAACTGCTTCGACGACAGGCAGCGACGTAGCGGAAACAGTGTTGCAAGCAACCACGACCATATCCACACCGCGGTTGCGCAAGAATGCTGCGCTCTGCGCTGCATAGAGCGCGATCGTGTCGGCAGACTTGTTCCCATACGGGACGCGAGCTGTATCCCCGACGTAAAGGTAGTGCAGGTGTGGCAATACCGCTACCAAGTGCCGCAGGACACTGAGCCCACCGATACCAGAATCGAATACCCCAATCCGCAGACGCTCGCTCACGATTCCTCCGTCGTCAATGACTCAACGCGGCGCTCGGTTCCTGTCAGGGTATCGTCTTCGCGCACAAGCGGCAAGCGACGAGGCGGCATGACCACCAGCGGCACCTTTTCGATGACAACATTGCTTGTGTCGAGCCCGTAGTACTCATCGGCGCTGGCAGCCAAGCGTTGCGACAAGAAGTAGTAGGCATTCAACACCAGCCGCTCGCGGGGAGGAAGTTCATTGTCGTAGGACAAAAACCGCTGAAAGATGACGAACCGAAAGTCGCCAGTCTGGTTGAGTCGCTCCAGGGACCGATAGCGACTGGCGATATCAATTTCTTTGCGGCGTACCATGTCCTCGACAACATGGCGGAACATGATGTTCAAGCGCGGCTCGATGCGGAAACCAAGGTTGAACCGAACATACACCACGTCAATATCGCTCGGTGCAGAGCGGCGGAGGCGATCGAGAATCTCGACGTTGTAGGTCATCCGGTAGGGTTCGTCCACGGTGTGGACGTTGACAAACCAGTAGATGTTTGCACGCTTGGGACTGCGGCGAATGATCGAGTCAATGGCAACTTGCTCGATTTGTCGCGGATCGCTCGAGGCGGTCAGGTACACCAAATGGGTAGCGAACTTGGGGATGCTCTCGTCGTGGCTCAGTTGCTCAAGAACTGGCACGAAGACATCGAGCGGGACCATCTCGGTCAGTTGCGAGCGAATCTCTTTGGAGCGGAACACCACGTACATCACCAGCGCAATCGAACCGCCGACCAGAAGAGTGAACCACCCACCCTCGACAATTTTGGCAAGGTTGGCAGCCAGAAACGACAGCTCGATCCCGGCAAACACCAGCACCACAGCGGCGATCAGCGGTAGGGCAATCTGCTGCTGGCGAAGGTATTGTACCACGAGCACGGTGGTCATGAGCATGGTAACTGTGATCGCCAAACCGTAGGCAGCTTCCATGTGGGTAGAATCCCCGAAGTAGAGCACCACCGTGATACAGCCTGCCATCAGTGCCCAGTTGACGCGCGGGATGTAGAGCTGGCCGCGAATGAGGGTGGGATATTTGACCTTTGTGCGGAACCAGAGCCCCAGTTGCATTGCTTCGTTTGCCAGGGTGTAAGAGCCGCTGATGAGTGCTTGGCTGGCGATGATGGTTGCCACTGTTGCCAAGGCAATGGCGAAGGGAAGGAGCGGTTCGGGAACGATCGCATAGAACGGGCGGGCACGGAGAGGCGAACCGACTGCGTCGAGCAACCACGCGCACTGACCGGCATAGGAGAGCACCAACGCAAGCTTGACCACTGCCCAACTGACGCGAATGTTTCCCCGGCCGCAGTGACCCAAATCGCTGTAGAGAGCCTCCGCACCCGTTGTGCACAGGAACACACCACCAAGCATCCAAAAGCCGTCAGGGTGTTCGGTGATAAGCCAGATCGCATACCGTGGATCGAGTGCTGCCACTAATTCTGGATGCTTGGCCAGGGATATAGCTCCAATGGTGCCAATGAAGGCAAACCACACCATCATAATTGGTCCAAATGCCCTGCCGACTTTTTCGGTGCCGAACTGCTGCACCGCAAACAGAGCAACCAAAATTCCAATCACCAATGGCACTGTGGGAATCTGCGGTGAAAGGATGCGCAACCCTTCGATTGCCGACGATACCGAAATCGAGGGGGTAATCAATCCGTCGGCAAAGAGTGCAGCTGCACCGACAATAGCGGGGAAGACCAGCCACCGACCGCGGCGTCGAACCAGTGCATAGAGTGCCAAGATGCCGCCCTCGCCGCGGTTGTCGGCGCGAAGTGTGATGACGATGTATTTGAGGGTGGTCAAAAACGTCAGCGTCCACACGACTGCCGAGAGCGCACCATAAGCCAGCATCGGATCAACCGGGCGCTCGCCGACGATAGCGCTAATGGTGTAGAGCGGCGAGGTGCCAATGTCACCGAAGACGATTCCAATGGCAACCAGCATCCCAGCGAAGCTGGTGCGATGATGGAGCGTCGTTGTCGCAGAAGCCATGAGCTGTGTTAGGAAAGCGATACCACTCTGCTCGGCTGCGAAACTACGAGCAGGACTTGCCCGGCCTAATTTTGCTCGACGCAACCATCCACGATTGCCGCAGCGACGGTGTATCCTGTCGAGATTATTGACCGTGCCGACCAGTTTGCCGCCAACGAGCGCTACTACTGGCGCTATCAGTTTTTGCTCGGTGATACCGTCCTTGTGCCGATGCTTGCCAATGCTGGTGCGTTTGCGCCAAAGATGCGTGTGTTCGAATTCGGCTGTGGCGAAGCAGGTGTCCTCGGCGCTTTCGCACACGCCGGTGCTGCTGCGGCAATCGGTGTTGATATTGCGGAGTACCGCATCGAGGTGGGGCGCCGCATTGCAGGAGCCTGCGGTCTGCCGGTGGAGCTAATGGTGATGGACTTGCTAACCGAGCCAATCCCCCCGCAATGGCAGCATCAGTTCGATCTGGTGATTCTGCGGGATGTGATCGAACATCTCGACAGTACCGCGCAGGCGCTCCAGGTGGTTGCTCAGTTGCTGGCGCCTGGCGGATGGGTTCTGGTGACTTTCCCACCCTACTATTCCCCGTTTGGTGGCCACCAGCACTTGCTCCAGACACCACTGGGAATGCTGCCATGGGTACACCTGCTTCCGCATGCTGTTCGAGAGTGGATCATTACCCGCAGCAATCGCACCGCCGATCAGGAAGAAGTTCGCCGGCTGAGCCGCATTCGACTCACCATCGGCAGCTTCGAACGTGCGGCGATCGAGAGTGGTCTTCAGATTGAACGCAAGCTGCTCTATGTGCTGCGACCGGTCTTTCGCTTCAAGTTTGGCATTCCTTCCCTGCGCATGCCGCGGTGGCTTGCACAGACGCCGGTGGCTGAGTTCCTGGCGTTGGAAGCATTCTACCTGTTGCGCTCCGTTCGGTGAGCGTTGCCGGTTTGGTTCGAACGGAAAAATTCCGTAGCTTCGCTTCCAGCACAACGTCTTGCCGGCATCACCATGCTCGTCCGTTGTTGCATCGCGCTGGCTACAGCGATTGTCGTTTCCACCGCCGTGGCGCAGGTGTGGGAGCCGGTCGCATTGCCTGGACAGTTCGCCCAAGGCTACTACTTGGATGTGTTCTTCCTGCCGTCGAATCCGCAGTATGGGTGGGCATGCGGCTACAATGGCTACGTCGTTCGCACTACCAATGGGGGCACAAACTGGCAGGGAAGTATTGTGCCCTACAATGGACGTGCTGGTGGGCATCTGGAGTCGGTGCATTTTGTTGATCAGCTCAACGGCTACGCGTCGGGACCGTGCGGCGTGTTCCGCTCGACCGATGGGGGTGTCACGTGGACCGACATTACGCCACCGTTTTCCAGCGAAGGTCCGTGGGGATGTTACTTTCTGTCGGCAACAATAGGCGTTGTGCTGGGGGGTGGCTGCGTCGGACCACAGCAGTTTTTCCGCACCACCAATGGCGGGCAAAGTTGGTCGCTGTTTCAAGCAAATCAGCCGTCGAGTGGTTTGACCGATGCTCTGCTCAATAGCGATGGCAGTGGTTATGCTGTCAGCAGTGGGTTGCTGTGGCAGACGACCGATGGCGGCGCAAGCTGGAGCGTGGTCGCGAGCACGGGACCGAACTACTGGAATGAAGAACTCACCCATCGAGGCAGCTCGTTTTTGATCCCATGGGCCGGTTCCAATTGCAGTGGCCAGGGCAGCGGTGGCGGCGCACGCATGAGTACCGATGGCGGGCAGACCTGGCGCACCTTCTCCACGGGCATTCCTCTGTTCGGGGCATTCCTCCACGACGGGCAGCGAGGATGGATTTGTGGCTTTGCACAGCAGGTGTGGTACACCAGCGATGGCGGTCAAAACTGGCAGTACCGCGGTTGTGGTACCAGCGGCGACCTCGACGACATTTGGATGATTGACGATACCACTGGTTTTGTTGTCGGCAATGGCATCTACCGCTATGCACCGGCTCGGCTGCGTGCCAGTGTGCAGCAGGTGGATTTCCAATCCAACTGCCCGCCCGTGCTGCGCTACGATACGCTTTGGATTCGGAATCGCTCGTGGCATGGTGTTACAGTAGGGCTTTCGATAAGCGGAACCGATGCCGGCGCATTTACCATTGTGCAACCAGCCTCGATGAGTGGTGGCATTGCGCCGTGTGATTCGTTGATGGTCGTTGTTCGGTATCAACCGCGGAGTGATGGCGTGCATCAAGCAGTGCTGGTCGGAACCGCTTCCGGGCAGCAGGTGAGCATTCCGCTGCGGGGAGAGCAAATCGGCCAGTCCGTTGTGCTCGGCGACACACTTGCTGAAGTTGTCGGCGTGCCTGCTGGGGAGGTGCTCACTGTGTCGTTGGGCGTGGATAATCGTTCCACGCAGAACGGGCAGGTCAGCAGTGTCACGCGCATCAGTGGGGCAACGTTTCTCCTCCAGAACACCTTGCCAGTACCCGTACCGCCGGGTGGCACAACGCTCCAGTTCAGTTTTGTGCCGCCGGATACGGGATGGTACAGTACTCGCCTGCGTATTCGGACCGAACCCTGCAGCAGAGACACAACGGCGACGCTTCGCGTCTATGCGCGCTCGCCGATTATCAGTGCTGCTGCACCGGAGTGGGTGTCGCCTTGTGGCAAGGAAGTTCTCGATTCGGTCCGTGTGCTCAACACCGGTAACAGCGACTTAGTCATCAGCTCCCTATGGATTGAACCGCTCGGTGCGCCGGCACAGATTGTTGGTACCAGTCGGGGCAATGTTCCGATTGTCGTGCCTGCCGGCGATACCGTGTGGATTCGTGTTGCGGTCCACGCGCAGAGCAGCGGTACTGCTGCGCTGGTGATCGAGCATAACGACCGCACCCTCGTTCGCAACGTTGCGCGCCCGCTGAGGGTATCGCTCCAGTATCGCTCCTGGCCACCGCAGTGGCAAGCAACCCCACCGAGCGTGGATTTCGGTACAGTGTGCGTGGGACAGTCGCGCATTCTCTTTGTTGAACTTGCCAACACCGGCAGCACAACCATTACTGCGCAGGCGACGACTGCTGCACCGTTTGCTCTGGCAACGCCAGCGCCGTGGGTGCTTCTGCCAATGGAAAAGCGGCAGATTGGTGTTTCGTTTACGCCAACGAGTGCAGGCAATTGGTCGGAGCTACTCACCATTGGCGTTGAACCATGTGCAGGGGGCGATACCATTCGCTTATTCGGGAGAGCCGAAACCACTGTCCTCACGCTGGATCCGTCCAATCCGACACTGCGAGTGCGTGTCGGGGAACAACAGTCGGTCCCGATTGTCGTGCGCTCCGAGGGAAGTTCGTCATCGCGGGTGATGCGTGTGCGGCTTGAGCCGCCAAATGCTGTGTGGCAAGCGCGCGTCCGGCAACTTCCCTTCGTGCTGTCGCCCGGACAGGCCGATACGATTTGGCTCGACATCCGTGCAGGCTCGACGCCGATGGTGGTTACCGGTACGCTCTGTGTTGCTGCTGATTCGCTCTGTCCAGTAGAGCAGTGCATACCGATCGGTTGCCAAATTGATCCGCCGGAGTATCACCAGCTCGATGTGCTGCCATCGGCGGTTCTGTTCGATGCCCAGCGATGTATCCCCGGTCGCCAGCGACGCACCGTCGAAATTGTCAATGCCGGCACCTATACCGAGACGCTCACCGCTGCTCGAATCGAGCCAGCAGATGCGCCATTTGCACTTGTGTCGCCTGGGCTACCGCAGGTGCTTGCGCCGGGTGAGCAGCTCGAGTTGACGATCGAGTATGCACCAACGGAGGAAGGTACACACCAAGCAGCATTGGTGCTGGAAAGTCCAGCGGCATGGGCAGTGCCACAGCATATCCGACTGACTGGGAGTTTTGTGCGTGTGCAGTCGGTGCTCGAGCCGGCCCGTCATGATCTTGGTCTGCTGGAGCCATGTTCTCCGATGCAACAGGTCTGGCTGACCATCCATGCTCGGGGTATGCTCGGAGATACGCTCGAACTGGTCGAGATGCCCCAGCTTGTGGCGTGGCAAGTGCCGCAGCAAGCGCTGCGCCTTGAGATTGCCCCCAACGATTCTGCCACAGTCGTGCTCAGCTTCGATCCTGCTCGAGCACCGTTGGAAATAGTTGCAACCGACCGTTTCGTGTGGGAAAGTCGTGTCTGCCCAGCGCAACTGGTGACGATTGTCACTTATCAGGTTGTCCGTCCACGGCTTCGATACCAACCGGAGCAGTTCCAGTGGACCAACCTGATGCAGAATACCGCTGTCACTGAACAGATTGAGGTGGTCAATCCATCGCAGCAGGATCGAACGATTGTCGGCTACCAAACCCTCCTACTCGACGGTGATGGCGAGGCGAGCATCAGCACACCGCTCCCGCTGGTGGTTGCAGCAGGGCAGCGCGCGCAACTCACGGTAACCATTGTGCCGCGCCAGGTGGGGAGCTTTCGAGCGTTGATACGCCTGATCGAGCAGTCGGTCTGCACCGATACTACCACTATCTGGCTTGCCGCAACGGTAGTGCAGGAGCACTATTGGGGGCGGCTTTCGATCCGTACACACACGGGACTGGTCGGCGATACCCTTTGGGTTCCGGTCCTGCTGAGCACACGCGATAGCAGTGCCGATGCGCTCTGGCGAACCGATCCAGCAGCGATTGGCTTTACGCTGACGTTCGATCCATTCGTCCTGGAACCACTCGGCGCGGAAACCGGCAACCGTAGCCACGAACTTCCGATCGAGGTCGAGCCTGGTGGTATCGTTCATGTTCGTGTGCCACGCCAGGCAGGACAGCGCTTGGGTGCTACCGATACGCTGGCGATACTGCGACTGTTGGGCTTGCAGTCTCCGCCTCTGCGGTCGGAACTGCACTTTCGCCGCTCGTGGGTAGAAACAGTCAAACCCTACACCCTTGAGCATGACGATGGCATGGTGATTTTAAGCACCTGTGTTGTGTGGATGAAGGTTGTTCTCGTTGGCAATGTTCGGTTCTGGGTTGCCCCGCACCCGATCGAAGGAGGCACGCAAGCAGCGCTGGTGTGCCAAGCCGAACAACGGCAGACCATCCGGTGTCTGCTCTATGACTCCCAAGGGGAGCTGCTCCATCAGTGGCAATTTGAGGTCGAGAATCAGCGGGAGGAGATGCTCCCACGGCTACCAAGTGGCCTGTACTACCTGCGACTGGAGAGCACCCTCAGTGGACACAGCAACCTTCTTCCCTTATTGGTGGTGCGGTAGTTTGTATCTTGCACTCGACTTCAGTCCAATTACGTGCTCCATTGCGTGCGGCGGCGAAAAAAGTACGGCGAACCATTCACCTTCACCCGCGAGCAACTGCAGCAGCGGGACAAAAAATTCTTCGATGAACTCTACGATCGCTATGCGGCTACATTGCATGGCGTTCTCTGCACCATTCTGCACGACACCGAAGTGGCCAAAGACCTTCTCCAGGAAACATTCATCAAAATTTGGCAGCATCTGGATACCTACAATCCCGAACGCGGGACAATTTTCACGTGGATGCTCAACATTGCTCGCAATACGGCGATAGACTACCTGCGCTCGCGGCAGTACCAGCAGCATCAAAAAACCGATGAACTACCCGGCTACGTATATGAGCACGAGCAATGGAGCGTTGCTCCGGAGGTGGATCACATTGGGGTGCGCGAATTGCTCGACAAGCTCGACTGCGACTGTCGCCGCGTGTTGGAGTTAGCCTACTATGCTGGCTACACGCATGCCGAGATCGCCGAGGAATTGGGCATTCCGCTGGGTACGGTGAAAACGCGCATTCGTGCAGCAATTGCACAGCTTCGTCATGTGCTCCGAAATGAGCTTTGAGCTATGACTATTCGCGACATGATTGAATCAGGTATGGTTGAAGCGTACGTACTCGGACAGCTCGACCTCCAGCAGCGACAGCAGTTCGAGGAAGCGTTGCAGCGTTCGCCCGAGTTGCAGGCAGAGCTTGCACGCGTGGAGGAAACGCTCGAGCCTTTTGCTCGGATGCATGCGGTCGAGCCTCCAGCGGGGATGCGCGAGCAGATATGGGAAGCGATCCAGGAGCGTTCTGCGCCGCCCCTGAGCCAGGAACAACCGGTACCGACTCTGCAGCGCTGGCAAGTGATGCTTGGGGCTATTGCTGCAACCGAGCTGGTGCTCTTGATTGTTGGTGCTATCTGGGTGTGGCGCCTCTCAGCTGCGCTTGAGCAACGGCAACACGAGCTCGACAATCTTCAGCAACGCTACGAGCAGAGCATAAGCGCGCTCAAGGCTCAGCTTACCGACGTCCGCGACGCTGTCCGTCTGATGTGGGGAAAAGCAGTCGTAGTGCCTCTGAAGGAAACGGGGAAGCAACCGGCAGCACGTGCCTCGGTTTGTTGGGATACTGCCAGTGGCCAGCTCTTTCTGGCGATGCCGATGCTGGCACCACTCCCAACCGATCAGGCATACCAACTGTGGGCTCTTGCCGATGGTAAGCCCATTGATGCGGGTGTCTTTGTGCCCGATTCGGTACGCTTGGTCTATCCGCTCAAAACGGTCAATGCTGCTGATGGTTTTGCCGTCACCGTCGAACCACGTGGCGGGAGTGCAACGCCAACCCTCTCGACGATGGTGCTGATTGGCAAGCTCCCGCGCCCAGCACCCCGATGGACAGAACGCGGCACTCGCTGATCAGTCCTCGACCGAGGCTTGCTCCTTCCTCTGTGTCGTGAGAAATCCACCCAGCTGTTTCCTCCGTAGGTATGGACGTCTTGTTTCACCATTTCCATCGGAGTTTGTCATGATCCGACGTTTTCTTGCTCTCGTCTTCGTGGTGACAATGAGCCACACTGCGTGGGCATCCTCGGTTGAAGCGAACTTGAGTTCGCAGGTGCTGCTGCTTGCTCGGCTGAGCGGGTCGAAGGTTGTACCAGCAGTACAAACACAGGCAGAAGGACTTGTGGCCGTGTTGCTGAATTTCCAGAAGGACAGTGCCTTCATTACGGGCACAGTTACGGGCATGACCAGTGCGATTACGGGGATTCATCTGCATCGTGGCCGTGCGGGAGAAAATGGGGATGTGGTGTTGGACCTGAGTTCATCGTTGCAGGGGGATGTTGTTGCAGCAGCAACAAAGCTTAGCAGCATTCCACCAGCGGTGATTGCCGCAGCGCTGAAGGGTGAGTTGTATGTAGCCGTGCACACGATGCTCAATCCTGGGGGTGAGTTGCGTGGGCAGTTGGAAGCAGAAACGGACGTGCAGCTCTCGGCAATGCTAAGCGGTGAGGCTCAAGTGCCACCGGTAACGACCGACGCCACCGGGATGGTTGTCGCAACCCTGCGGCAAGACGGGAAAAAGCTTCGCATCTGGGCAGTCTTCAGCGGGACGGCTCAAGTAACGGCAGCGCACTTGCACCGCGGTGCATCTGGGACCAATGGCGATGTTGTTGCCGATCTGTCGGGCATGATTCGGGGCAATACGATTGTTGGGGAACTTGATGCAAGTAGCTTTGTGGAAGCATTGCTCCGCGGCGAGGTGTACATGAACATTCACACCAGCGCGTATCCGAATGGAGAGCTTCGGGGGCAGTTGAGCACCACGGCACGCACGCAGCTTGCCTTCGAGGTGTGGCTTGATGGGGCGCAGCAAGTGCCACCGATTAGCACCATGGCTCGGGGCGTGGGCAAGTTTTGGCTGAGCGCCAGCGTTGATACGCTGTGGTGGGATATTTACGCCGATGGCCTTAGCAGCACGATTACGGGCGTTCACCTCCATCGAGGAGCCGTTGGCGCCAGTGGGGATGTGTTGCTCGACCTGAGCGCCAGCGTGCAGCAGAATGGCTGGATTCGTGGCTCGAGTACGTCGGTATCATCAGCGCTGATTGCAGCACTGCTCAGCGGGCAAGTCTACGTCAATATCCACACCGCCAACAATCCGAACGGAGAAATTCGCGGACAGGTGTGGCGCTTGCTGCGCGAAGGATTTGTTGCCTCGTTCGATGGGCAGCAACAAGTACCACCGGTGACGACACTTGCCCGTGGAACAGGAATCGTCTCGATTGACCGCACCGGTAGCAGCCTCCACTACGAATTTGTGCTCAATGGTGTTGTCCCGCAAGCGGTCCACTTCCACAAAGGCAAGCGTGGCGAAAACGGGGACGTCCTTTTTGACTTGAGCAGTTCGTTTTCCGCTGTTGCGATGGCAGGAGCAACTGCATCGGGATACTGGACAGCAGAAGATATGCCGGCCTTCGATGCTGTAACGGCGGAGCTCTTCTTCCGCGATAGTGTGTACGTGAACGTGCATTCGGCTCTCTATCCTAATGGTGAGTGCCGCGGACAGGTGACCCGACAGTATGCTCCAATGGGCATCAGCACAGCCGACAACGGATCGCAGCAGCCGGTGCAGCTTTCTCCGAACCCCGTGCAAACAACGCTGTGGATTCGTGCGGAGTCGGCAGAGGGTTCACTGCTTGCATGGAGGGTTTTCACTCTGCGCGGGGAAACCGTCCTCGAAGGCACTGCAGAGTATAGCGCCGGTGGGTATATGGTGGATGTCAGCAGCCTACCGAGCGGCGTGTACCTTCTGCAGATGACCTTCTCCTCGAGCAACCGTCGGGCGCTGCCCTTCGTCAAGCAGTAACGTACACTGTGTTCCACCCACGGAGCACTGCGCGGCTCCGACTGCAGGCGGGGCATCCCATCGGGGTGCTCCGCTCTGCGTGTGGAACCTTTCTATCGGCATCAAGTCTAAGGCGCCGTAAACTCCCCCACCCATATCAGCAGCAGGGCGCTCGGCACAACGTCGAGCGCCCTGTCTGTTGAATGAATCGAATCAGGCGGATCGCACATCACACCTGCAGAAAATAAGAGTGTAAAATCCGTATTTTTGCGACAGAGTACATTACGTGTACTCAGAACCATGTCCAACTCATCTGGAGGATTGTGCGATGAGCAATCAAGTGTTGGAGGAGCGTTTTGTGCCGAAAGGTGCGATTGCGTTCTTTGCAGCATTGGTGGTGTTCTACGCCATGCTGTGGTTTACGATGTACGCTGAACTTCTGGGGCGGAGGTAGCCATGGACCGGATCGAGAAGGTTGTGATGGCAACCGCTGTGGTGCTCTTGCTGATCTTCTTCGGTGCCATTGTCGTGGCGGCAACCAACTACGGGGTTGACCTGCCAACATGTGTGACCGACCGCAAGCCATTTACGGAGGGCAGTGCGCCCTTCAAGCTCTCCGATCAGCCACTCCGATACGAAGCGCATACTGTTGCTCGCATGTGGATGTTTGACCCACCAGAAATCACTATCCCACCGGGTGCGGAACTTGACCTCTACCTCAGCTCTGCCGACGTCGTGCATGGTTTCTACGTCGAAGGTACGAATATCAACTTGATGGCTGTGCCGGGCGCGGTCACCTACCAGCGCGTCAAATTGGATCGGGAAGGCACCTACCGTATCCTGTGCCATGAGTACTGCGGAACTGCTCACCATCTGATGGCGGGAACGATTGTTGTTTCATCACAGGCAGTGGAGGAACAATGAATGGACTGATCAAACTTCCGGTAGAGTCCGGGGCGCGTAGGCTGGTTCTTATCGAGATAGTGCTGCCAGTGGTGCTGCTGGTTCTTGGAATCTACGCTGGGCTGCTGCAAGTGCTCTTTCGTGCGGGCGTGATTCAAGCAGCAGAGTTCGGTGGTTGGGAATACTACCAAGGGCTCACCCTGCACGGCGTGGTCAATGCGGTGGTATTCACCACGTTCTTTGCGGTGGCGTTTGGCAATGCGCTTGTGCCGTATGCACTGGGCATGCGGTTGCCCCTGCGCTGGGCGTGGGTATCGGCTGGAATGATGATCGCAGGAACGCTTATGGCAGCGTGGGCGATTCTGGCCGGTAAAGCGTCGGTGCTCTACACATTCTACCCACCGCTGATGGCACACCCACTGTTCTACATCGGAGCAGCACTCTTGATTGTGGGATCATGGATAGCGTTTTTCAACTGGATTCCGCTCTACCGCCGCTGGCGTCGGGAGCATCCCGGAGAGAAAACACCCTTGGCAGTTGTCGGCATTTTTGCGACCTTCATTGTTTGGCTCATCGCAACAATAGCAGTTGCTATTGAGGTTGTGGTGCTGCTCATCCCCTGGTCGCTCGGATGGACGCAGGAGGTCAACGTCCCACTGGCACGAATGCTGTTCTGGTTTTTCGGTCACCCGTTGGTGTACTTCTGGTTACTGCCGGCATACACGATGTACTACACGATGCTGCCACGCCTGGCCGGAGGAAAGCTCTACTCGGACAAGGTTGGTCGCTTGGTGTTCATCCTGTTGATTCTGTTTTCGATTCCGGTGGGTGCACATCACCAATACACCGAGCCGGTCATTAGCTCGAGCGCAAAACTCTTGCACGCGTTCCTGACGTTTGCGGTTGCGCTGCCCAGCTTGATCACAGCCTTTACGCTGGCTGCATCGTTGGAGTATGGTGCTCGGCAGCGGGGTGCGCGCGGATTGTTCGACTGGATCGTCAAGCAACCGTTTTTCAGCACGGATGCGTGGCTGTTTTCCTACCTGATTGCGGGGCTGATCATTTTCATCATGGGTGGAATCTCCGGGATTATCAATGCATCGTACAGTATGAACGTTGTCGTTCACAATACCAGTTGGATCCCAGGACACTTCCACCTCACTGTTGCAGGACCGGTTTTGCTGGCGTTCTTAGGAATGAGTTTGCATTTGCTGGTCAGCTATAGCGGCAAACAGCTTCGCCTCAAGCGATGGGCAGTTGCAGTACCATACCTGTGGCTGGTCGGTGTGTTCATTTTTTCATGGGGAATGATGCGGGGTGGTCTCCATGGTGAGCCACGGCGCTCGAATTTGGGTATGTCGTACCTCAATCCCGATAGTCCGTTCTACCATCCAGAGTGGAAACTCTTCGTGACGGTGACGATGATCGGCGGGATCATTATGACGCTGGCAATGATCCTGTACTTTGCCGTGTTTTTTACAACTGCCCTGAGCCGGCGAAGTGGGGAGGCAGCAGCAGAATTTCCGCTGTCGGAGGCATACCACGACGAACCTGCTGGAGCATTGGCGAACTTCCGTCCGTGGTTGATTGCGGCAGTGATCCTGATTGCCATTGCGTACACACCGATGGTACGAGATGTGCTGCGAGGGACGTTCAACACTGCTCCGGGATATGAGCCACACAATCCTGCACCCGTCCAGCAAATGGAAGGTGAACTCGACACACCTACCGTCGAGCCGAAGTGACGAACATGTGGGTGCGGAGCCTTGCTCTGCTTGTAGGTGGGCTGTTGCTTGGTAGTTGTGATGGGATCCATCAGCCGAGGAGCAGCCCACTGCAGGGCACCGATGGTCGCACGTACCGTTTCCCAAGCGATCTGCAGGGTCGGGTAGTGGTGGTCAGCTTCATCTATACCCATTGCCCTGACATCTGCCGCATGACGATCGGACATTTGCTCGATGTGTGGGACCGAGTTGGGAAGGATACGTCGGTGGTGTTTGCCACCATCACGCTCGATCCGGCACGCGATACGCTCGAGACGCTCCGCCAGTACGCAGAGGTATGGCAGCTCCCTCCGGAACGCTGGCTCTTGCTGACGGGAACAGTTGCCGATGTCGAGCGTGTTCACCAAGTGTTCGGCGTTGTTGCCCGAAAAAGCTATACCGAGCGTCTGCCGAATGGGGAGGAGGTGTACTTTGTTGACCACACGGACGCAGTGTTCTTGCTCGATCGGCAGGGCATCGTCCGCGACCGCAGGGAGGGTAGCACTCTCGATGCAGAAGCCTATGCCGCACTTGTTCAACGATATGCACATGCTCGATGAAACGGTTGTTGGTTATCCTCAGCGGAGCGCTCATTGTGCTCCCCCTACTGGCGCAGCAAGCGCCTCGGCTTCAGTTCCGCGGCGGCTGGATGTATAGTGCCGATAGCGGTGCAGTCACCGGCGCGTTTCTGACCATTGTCAATCCCAGCAATGCTCCCGATACCATCGTTGCGGTACGCAGTGCGTGTGCTGAGCATGCTGAAATCCACACGACAATCCGCAATAGCGACGGCACGATGGGTATGCGTCCGATTGCGGAGCTGGTTATCCCAGCGCATGCTACGGTGCAGTTGCGCCCCCGCAGTCTCCATCTGATGCTGTACCACGTGCAGCGGACACTCCGTAATGGTGATCGGTGCACGGTGTTCCTCGAAAGCAAACGAAGTGGCACCTACCAGCTCGAGCTGGTCGTTCGCCGATAAGATGTTTCACTATTGCTGTTCCTTCCGATGAAGGTCTTCCCGTTTGTTCTACAGTTGATGCTTATGGCCACACTGACTATTGCCGTTGCTCTTGCCGGCGCAGACAAAGCCACCATGGAGCGCGGCGCAAAAGTATACAAAGGCTACTGCAGCACTTGTCACCAAGCCAACGGTCAAGGGCTTTCGACGATCTATCCACCGCTGGCAAAGTCCGATTGGCTCAAGACACAGCCCAAAGAGAAAGTCATCGAATCAGTTGTCTATGGGCTCAAAGGCGCTATCACGGTCAATGGGAAAAAGTACAACGGCGTCATGAATCCGCTGCCAAGCACCTACAAGGATGAGGACATCGCTGCAGTGATTACCTATGTGTACAACTCCTGGGGCAATTCCGGAACCGTCGTCACTGTTGCCGATGTTCAGAAAGTGAAAGCTGCACGCAGCAAGAAAAAGTAATCAGTGTGGGCTGGTCGTCGCGGCGTTGGCATGCGAATTGGTATTTTCGCTTGCGGCGTGTTGTGGCCGGCAGTGCTGATGCTCGGCGTAGCAACGAGCCCATTGTCCACTGTGAGGATTTGTCCCAACGTTCTTGATGCCGACAACCGATGAAGAAGTTCTCTGGACAAGCGTTTCTGTATGCAGCGTTCCTGCTGGTGTTCACGCTGATTGCTGCCTACACCGTTGCTAATAAGACCTGGTGGTTTCCGCCACTGGCATCGGTGCAGGGGATAGAGATTGACAATTTGTTCATGATCACGCTTTTGCTGACCGGCATTGTGTTCATTGCGGTACACGTGGTCTTGGCATTCTTTGTCTGGCGTTACCGTGAGCAGGCACAACAGCGCGCATCCTACATCACGCACAACACCCGGTTCGAGGTTTCTGCCGCTGTGACGGTTGCATTAGCACTGGTGATTTTGGTCGGTGGTGGGACGACGCTCTGGACCAAAATTCAAAGCCCACCGCCGCCCGACGCGTTTACCGTTGAGGTATGGGCAGAACAGTTCCGTTGGACCTTCCACTATCCGGGTGCTGATGGACGTATGGGCAGGGTCGAGACACGCTTTATCAGCGACGACAACCCCTACGGACTCGATCCAGCCGATCCCTATGGCAGGGACGACATCTTCACCACCGAAATGCACGTTCCGTACGGTAAGCCGATATCGGTGCTGCTCCATTCGAAGGATGTGTTGCACAGTTTCTTTCTGCCACATTTTCGGATGAAGATGGACGTTGTTCCCGGCATGACCACGCGGCTGTGGTTTACCCCGACGCAATCGGGCACGTTCGAAATCCCGTGTGCTGAATTGTGCGGTGTCGGGCACTACATCATGCGTGGTGTGTTGGTCGTCGAGCCGCCGGAACAGTTCAATCAATGGTTGAGCCAACAAACCCCCATTGCGCAATCGGAGTAACACAACTTTTCAGCCTTCCAACAATGGATCAACCTATCGCCCATGCAGAAGCGGCTGTTGATGCGCACCATCACGAGCCGCAGAGTTTCTGGACAAAGTATGTGTTCAGCCAGGACCACAAGGTCATCGCCATGCAGTACATGATCACCGCACTGGTGATGGGATTCATTGGTATGGTGATGTCCTGGATTTTCCGCATTCAACTTGCCTGGCCGGATCACAATCTTCCTTTTCTCCGCTTGTTGATGCCGACGAACATGGAAAGCGGTACCCTGCAGACCCCTGGGTACTACATGCTCGTCACGATGCACGGGACGATCATGGTGTTCTTCCTGCTGACGGCAATCCTAACCGGTGGCTTTGGCAACTTTCTCATTCCCCTTCAGGTGGGCGCGCGGGATATGGCGTTCCCATATCTGAACATGCTGAGCTATTGGTTCTACTTTCTTTCGTGTGTGGTGATTACGGCGTCGCTTTTTGTCACAACTGGTGCTGCCTCGGCGGGATGGACCTCGTATCCGCCGCTGAGTGCATTAGAGAAAGCGACGCCGGGCTCCGGATTGGGTCAGGACCTGTGGCTGATTGCAATCGCGCTGTTCATCGTTGCCTCGACGATGGGCAGTTTGAACTATGTCACGACAGCACTGAACATGCGCGCCAAAGGAATGACGCTGATGCGTATGCCTCTGACGGTTTGGGGGATCATTACGGCGGCAATGCTGGGGCTGTTTGCATTCCCGGCACTGTTTGCTGGTGCGGTGCTCCTACTGCTGGATCGGCATTTGGGGACGAGCTTTTTCTTGCCACACTTGGTCGTCGGTGGCGAGCACATCGTCCGTAATGGCGGCAGCCCGCTGCTGTGGCAGCACCTGTTCTGGTTCCTCGGGCACCCGGAAGTGTACATCCTGATCCTGCCGGCAATGGGAATTACCTCCGAGGTTCTCTCCAACGGCGCACGGAAGCCGATTTTTGGGTACAAAGTCATGGTGGGCTCGATCATTGCGATCGCGTTTTTGAGCTTCATCGTGTGGGGACACCACATGTTCGTCAGCGGCATGAATCCGTGGCTGGGCTTTGCGTTTGTGATTACAACCCTCATCATTGCGGTGCCGTCAGCAATCAAAACCTTCAACTGGCTTGGCACGCTCTGGAAAGGGAAAATTCGCTTTACCACGCCCATGCTGTTTGCCATTGGCTTTATCTCGACGTTCGTCACCGGCGGGTTGACGGGACTGTTCCTGGGCAATTCCGCGTTGGATATTCCGCTGCATGATACCTACTTTGTGGTGGCGCACTTCCATGTTGTGATGGGTTTGAGTTCGGTGTTCGGCATCTTTGCGGGCATCTACTACTGGTTCCCCAAAATGACCGGCAAGATGATGAACGAGCGCTGGGGAAAGGTGCATTTCTGGCTGACATTCATCGGTTCGTATGGGGTATTCTGGACGATGCACTACCTGGGCTTTATGGGCATGCCGCGCCGCTACTACAGCTACGACAGCTACCAGTTCTTGCCGCCCAGTATGCACACGCTGCAGATGGTCATCACCATCTCGGCACTCATTGTGGGTGCGGCACAACTCATCTTCACGCTCAATTTCCTGCTGGCATGGCTGCGCGGGAAAAAAGCACCGAATAATCCCTGGCAAGCAACAACGCTCGAATGGCAAGCAGCGACGCCCCCACCCCACGGGAACTGGGGTCCAGTGCTGCCCGAAGTGCACCGCTGGCCGTATGACTACAGCGTTCCTGGTGCATCGGCTGATTTTGTGCCCCAAACGGTGCCGGTTGAGATCGAACCCAGCGGTGAGCATCACCGCGTAGCCGTCGCCGTCAACGGACATGGACAAACCAACGGCCATGGCAATGGTCACCACGCTTGACAAACCGCGGCGTCGGACCCAGCTTCCGCCGCTACCACCAGGTGGCGGGAACGGATGGTGGGACAGCAGCGACGATCCCCAGTCCCTGGCAGTGCCGAGCTGGCAATTTGGCACCTGGCTCGGATTGGGAACCCTGACGGTACTCTTTGCTGCGCTCTCGAGTGCATACGTCGTGCGTATTGGCGGTGAGCGCTTGGCATTTGCACTGCCGACAACTGTCTGGGTGAGCACGGTGCTGCTCATAGCCAATAGCATTGCACTGATCGTTGCTCGCCGCGCCGTCGAACGCAAGGATCGTCGCTTCGTCGGATGGCTCTGGGCGTCGTTTGGTATTGGCCTGGCGTTTTTGTTCTCACAGCTTGTTACGTGGTCGGTGCTGGCTGGGCAAGGATTGTTTGTGACAACCAATCCCCACAGCAGCTTTTTCTACGTCTTGACCGTTGTCCATGGCGCACACGTCCTCGGTGGGTTGGGTGCGTTGCTGCGCTGCTGGTATCATGTGCGCCGTCGCAGTGGCTATCAGCGGCTCCGTCGCGCCGTTGGCATGACTGCAACCTACTGGCATTTTGTTGATGCCGTGTGGCTGTGGATTGTGTTGCTCTTTGTTTGGACTTCGATCTAAGGTTGAACTTTCGCATTTACACACAATGGCGACCGCAGAACTATCGCTCCAACACGTATTCCACGACTATACCCTTCGCTCGCCGTTTCGTGCCAGTTGGCAGAAGGTGATGATGTGGGTATTCATTGTCGTTGATGCTCTCACGTTTGGCAGTTTGCTGGTGAGCTATGGATTCACCCGCGTCAGCATCGGCACCTGGGCAAATCCAGCACACGTCTTTGCGCTCCATATCGGTGGCAAGGAAATTCCGCTCCTGCTGATTGCGATCATGACGTTCATCCTGGTGAGCTCCAGCGGCACGATGGCATTAGCAGTCGCCAATGCCTACGAGCGCAATAAGAAACGAACCGTGCTCTTCCTGACACTCACGATGCTGCTGGGTTTGACCTTCGTTGGATGCCAGGTTTATGAATGGACGCACTTGATTACGCATGGGACGCGCCCGTGGTGGAATCCCTACGGTCCGCCGCAATTTGGTGCGTACTTTTTCACCCTGACGGGCTTCCACGGGATGCACGTGCTCAGCGGCGTCTTGTATTTGGCGATCGTCGCACGCATGGTTGCCAATGGTACGCTCGATCGGCGCGGTTCGTATCAGCTTGTCGAAATCGCTGGGCTCTACTGGCACTTTGTGGACCTGATTTGGGTGTTCATTTTCACGATGTTCTACCTGTTCTAAGGAGACGCTATGGCTGAAGGCACGCACGTTCCCATTCGCAAGTATCTGGTCGTCTGGTTGTGGCTGTTCATCCTGAGTGCACTGGCATATTTCATTGACGTGGTGCACGTGCCAGCCCCCTGGAAGGCAATTCTCCTTGTCGTTGTTGCCTTGATGAAGGCGGGTATGATCATGGCAGTCTTCATGCACTTGGGCTACGAGCGACTGAGTCTGATCTATGCCGTTGTTGCGCCGCTCCTGTTCTTGGTGGTGATGACCATCGCCTTCTTGCCCGAAGGTACAGCAATTTTGGGCAGTCATTCGATCGTGGCGCCATGATGCGACGGTTTATTCAGGTGCTGCTGGCAATACTGGCAACGAGTGTGACCGCAGCAGCCCAGTGCGCTATGTGCAAGTCGGCCGTTGAAACAACCGACAATGCTGGTTTTGTCACCGCGCTGCGCGATGGTATTTACCTGATGCTGGTGACTCCCTACGCAATTGCAGCAGCGATCGCCCTTGCGGTTTACTTCCGCTGGCGCAAGCGACGCAAGGCCATGATTTCTCCCCGTCTCAACTGATGAACCATCGCCATGGGTGGAAACGCCTGCTTGCGGTGATTGCAGTGCTGCTGGCAAGCAGTGCATGCCGAACAGCGATGCCACCAGTACCCGCCGATGCTGTCGTTCTCTCGGGGAAAATCAATCCGATGCTCGGACCCGATGGGCGTGCTCTCTGTTGGGTGCTCGAAGTAGGCACCGATCTCCGCTCGCTCAAATACTACGCCTTGACCGGACCGGAGGAGGTGCTGGCGCGTCTTCGGCAGGAGGATGCGACGGTAACTTTGCGGGCAGTTGTTCGCACCGATGTTCATGCAGAGTGTCCCGTCGGTATCGTTGCAGAAGTGTATGAAATTCTCCAGCTCCACACACCACACGATTAGGTCTTGCGTGCTGGCGGTGCTTGCCGTGGGGATGCTGGGGTGTCCGCAGACAATGGTCAAGCGAATCGAACAACTCCGCCCACCACCGAACTACCGACCAGTCACCGCGGACACGACTGCCGAAATCAGTGCCGATACCCTTCTTGCCCGTGCTGGGCAGTTCAGGCAAGTTATGCCTTCGCCGGATGCCGCCGATACTGCCGATGCTTCCCATGCCGAGCGTGCTCGTGCAACCGATTCGTGCATTGTCGAACTGCACCCACGGCGATTGGACGATGAGCGCTACCCAGGAGAGATTGTCCTCGATGTTGTCGTCACCGATGCAGCGGGGCGATTGGTGACAGGGCTGGCGCCGCCGCACTATCGCGGATCATTGCCATGGCGCTCGCTCTGGTTCTGGCTCAGCGATTCGTGTCGGGGCCGGGCGGTGCCGATTGATTCCTTCACAGTCGAGGAGCTCAAAGCCGAGCGGGACGAGCGCTTTGCCATTGCCTTTGTGCTCGATCATTCACCCTCGATGGGCGAAGCACGCGTGGTGCGCTTGCGTCAAGCTACTGCGCGTGTCCTGGGCGAATTCATCGCCGGCGATGCCGCCACGGTTATCAGCTTCGGCGGACGGGTCACCGTCGAAATCCCCATCACCAGCGACAGTGCGGTCTATCGCGCTTTCAACCCCTACGCAGGGAAGATGATCGGTGGAACAGCGATCTACGATGCAGTGGCGGCCGCCGTAGATCAGCTACGCAAGGTGCCACCGCAGTATCGTCGGGTTATCGTCTTGTTCACCGATGGTGGGGACAATGCCTCGAAGCTGACCTTGCAACAGGCGGTCCGCCGCGCCCTCGATAGTGCCGTGATGGTGTACACCATTGGCTATGGTCTGATCGAAGAAGAGCCGCTCCGTTTGCTGGCGCAAGGTACCCACGGGCAGATGTACCGCATCTACTCGGTGCGCGAGTTCCCCTTCATCTTTGCACGCATCTACCGCGCGCTCCGCTCCTACTACCGCGTGCGCTATCGTGCACCGGAATGCGCAGGACTCCATACCGTGCGGTTGGGGTTACGGATTGGCCCTTGCTCGACGTTTGCCACTGCACGGTATGACCGCTCCGTACTGACCGCGCTCGATACGGTTGGGACGATGATTTTCTTGCCGATCGAATTCGACTACGACCGAGCAACAATTCGGCCTGAGTCGCTGCCACTTATCGAACGTATCGCCGATGCGATGAAAGCACACCCAACGCTGCGGATCGAAGTGCGCGGACACACCGACGACCGCGGCTCGGAGGAATACAACCGACGCCTATCGCAGCGGCGTGCCAATGCAGTGGTCGAGGCGCTTGTGCAGATGGGAGTGGAGCGTTCACGACTGCGTGCTGTTGGCTTCGGTAAGTCCCGCCCGCTGGTCGAAAACACAACCGAGGAAAATCGCGCACGCAATCGGCGCACAGAATTTGTCATCATCGGCCCTGGAGAATAGGCGTGATCGTCTCGCTTGTTGTTGCCTACGATGATTGCCGAGGGATCGGACGTGGCGGCAGTCTGCCCTGGCATATTTCGGCGGACCTTGCCCTGTTCAAGCGCATCACCTGGGGCCACCACATCGTCATGGGGCGGCGGACGTTTGAATCCATTGGCCGCGCCTTACCGGGACGGGTGACGATCGTCGTTACTCGTTCGCTGGAGAACGTACCGCCGGGTTGCCACCGTGCCGCGTCGTTGGAGGATGCGCTCGCGATCGCTGGCCAGGCGGGGGAGCAAGAATGTTTCGTTATCGGTGGTGGGCAGCTCTACCGTGCCGCGCTTTGCCATGCCGATCGAATCTATGCCAGCGAGATCCAAGGAGAATTCAACTGCGATACGTTCTTCCCCCCGATTCAGCCGGAGGAGTGGAACGAACGCTTTGCCACAACGATTACCGACGAACGCAGCGGCATGCGCTTTCGCTTTCGCCTGCTGGAACGGCGCGGGCGAGCGCTACCGATGCCGGATATCCTCAGCGAATGGGCAAACCAAGGCTGATTCCCAGCGCAACGCTGAGCGAGGAGGAAACCTGCGAGGAATACACCAACGCGCTACCGTCGAGCCCAACGTTGAAGCGGAAGTCGGTGCTGACCGGGAAGCTCAGACCTGCCGACAGCGTTGCAAGAGGGCCAAGCTCGGTGACCCCTACCCCTGGTTGGACGAATGGTATGCCGCCAAGCACACGAACATCCGGTTCGCTGAACATGTACGCTACCGCCAGCGACGAGAGCATAACCGTCGAGAGTGTGCCGCTTGGCTGTGCAAGGTTGAGCGTATAGGGAGCGCGGCGGAATTCGATTCCCAACCGATGATGCTCGTCGAATCGGTAGAGCGCTGCGATGCTAAAATTCTGTGGCGATGCGGCCGGACCGCTGGTTGCAAGGAGAGAACCGCGATAGGATACATAAGCTGCCAGTGCTGCTTCGTGCGTGGTGTTGCTCCACTGCTTGGGCAGATTCACCATCCCGACTCGCCACCGCGCCTGACGAAGCAGAGGCGATGCTGGACCGATGGGAGTGGTGGAGCGATCGAGCACGAAGTGGCTGCCGTCGTCGAAGGCAAGGGTGGATGCCGGCGCAGACGCAGCACTCGATGTCTGGTCTTGCTGGTCAACCGACGCAGACGCTGCTATCGGCTGCACGGCTGGCAGAAGCTCTGGTCGTGGGCGCGCAGTGACCGAAGCTGGAACACGGGCTTCGATCGGTGCTGCTGCAGTGACCGTCGCTGCCATTGGCGATGGTGTCTGGTGTCCGCGCCAGAGGAAGAGCCCGATGCTCATGAGTGCGATGCCACCGACGATGCCCCAGTAGGGGAGCAAGCGCCGTGCAAGAGGCGTTGCGGGAGTCAATCCAATGGCAGCATAGACCGCTTGCTTGACCTCGGACGGAGCGGCTGTCGTCAGTCGTTCTGCCTCGATGGCACGGTAGAGATCGAGCGCTTGGTGGAACTCGCGCTGGAGCGCTGGGTCCTGGCTGAGCGCCTCGAAGAGTTCTTGTTGCTCCTCGGGGGTAGCTTCGCCATCGAGGTAGAGGAAGATCAGCTCTGAGTACCTACTCATGATGATTCGTCTGCGTTGTTTTCACTGCTGGTAGTGTCTCGCCGCTGGAGGAATCCTCCCAGTACGGTTCGAGGATTTTTCGCAGGTGTGCCTTCGCACGAACGATCCAATTCCGCACCGTGCTCAGCGGCACACCAAGCGTATCGGCCACTTCTTGGTAGCTCAAGTTGTTGTAGCACTGCAGGACAATTGCTTCGCGGTAGTGATCGGGCAACAGGTCAAGTGCCATGGTTACCAGTTGCACCAATTCGTTCTGCTCGACTGCTGCCTCACCGAGCGGATTGGGAGCCAGTGCCAGATAGATGTCCTCGTTGAATTCGGTTGTCGGCTGCGCGTTTTCGTGACGCTTGGCGATCAAGCATGTATTGCGCGCTATCCGCAACAGGTATCCCCGCAGATTGGTCATTTGCCGCTGGGGCGATGCCGAACGCCAGAAGGCAATGAAGGTTTCTTGGCATGCATCGCGCGCGGCGGCATGATCGCCGAGCGTCTTGAGGCAGTAGAGGTACACGCGCCCGCTATGGCGCGCGTAGAGTTCCTCGAACGCCTCGTTCCGCTCACGGTCGCTTCCACTCACGGTGAGAGCATAGAGCTCCTCATCGCTGAGCGACTGGTATTTGCTTTTGCGAGATGGCATGCGCGTCGCTCATGGTCCGTACACAGGCAGCTGCTTCCACCCACAATAATACAACGCAGCCGACCTTTGTTTCACCGCTGTTGGATACGTGCCCAGAAAAATCCATCCTGTTCGACCTCGGCGCTGGGGTCGAATCTACCGGTGTCGAGAACGTGCCAGCGGGAGCTGGAGGCTATTGTCTGGCACAAGCGCTCGCCTTCGTCGGGAAAGATGCTGCAGGTGCACACCACTGCAATACCAGAGGGAGCCAGCATCGGCAAGTATGCACGCAGAATTTGCTGCTGCACGTGATGGTAACGCTCCATGTCGGCTGGCTGCAGATGCCACTTGCCGTCGGGATTTCGACGCCAGACGCCAGAGCCGCTGCACGGGAGATCGAGCAAGAGTCGGTCAGCGCTGCCGGCCAAGCGCTTGATGACTTTGGTGGACGTAATTGCTCGTGTCTCGATACAGCTTGCGCCAGCACGGGCTGCACGGCGGCGAAGTTCGGCAAGTTTCCATGCTGCGGTGTCGAGCGCAATAATGCGTCCGCGGTTTTTCATCAGTGCTGCAAGGTGGAGCGTCTTGCCGCCACTACCAGCACAGGCATCCACAACGCGCATGCCGGGCGCAACATCGAGCAGAGGCGCGATCGCTTGCGATGCTGCGTCCTGCATCTCGAACAAGCCCGCATGGAATTCCTCCAGCGCAAAGACGTTCACATACTCGCTGAGCACGATCGCATCGGGTGCCACAGGGTGTGGAGTCGCAGCAATGCCGCGGCGGTGAAACTGCTCGAGCAATTCGTTGCGGGTAGTTTTGAGCGTATTGGTGCGCAGCACGATATGGGGTTCGGTTTCGAAAGCAGCAAGCAGTGCATCCCACCGATTGCCACACTGCTCGGCGCCATACCGATCGAGCCATTCCGGGATCGAGGAGCGCACAGCACGCGATGGTGGATTGTCCCAGCGCGCCGACAGCGCCGAGCGTGGCGGTATGCCCGATCGTAGTGCTTTGCCCATGGGTACCGACGCAAGAACCCACCATGCGCGAATGCAGCGGCCGATCTGTTCTGCCGAAAAGGTCTCCGGCTCGCCAAGTGCCCAGACCAAACGTCGCAGATGCCGGAGGACGCTGTACACCGTGCGCGCGATGAGCTGGCGGCGCTCGTCGTGGGGAGGAAGGGGACCAAGCAAGCGCTTCAGAGCGCGATCAGCATGCCGATGCTCTTGGAGCACGCTTGCGATGGCGCGCGCAAGCTCGTCGCAAAGGTGCTGCGTTACCATGCGGCACAGAGACGGATTCCACCCGGGGATGGCAAGAGCAGCCAGGCATGGCTGCTCTCCTCCGAGCGAGCAAGCCCGTAGCCAGTAGCGATACCGATCGTCGTGCCGGCGAGTACATCGCTTGTCCAGTGCTTGTCGCTGTAGATGCGTGCGCCCCCCACCACCAGCACCAGTGCCGTTGCAGCACTGCGGAGGAGCCAGCAACGGCTCCGTGCCCACGTGACCCCAGCAATCGTTCCCGCCACGGTTGCATGGCCGGACGGCAGCGACCACTGCGCGTCGTCCCATCGGAAGGGAAGCAGGTAACCATCGCCACGATCCCGGAAAGGACGTGCCCGGCCAATGGCGTACTTGAGCGCAGTCGTTACAGCGCCTGCGACGGCGAGCGCTTCGAGCATCTGCCGACCAGTGGTTACCGTGTGATCGGAACCAGCAGCAGCACCACCAGCAACGAGCAGGAGGGCAAGCGCTGCACCGCTCCAAGCCTGACCGGCAGTATTGCCGATGCTTGCCAGCGCATCGAGCGTGCGCGACTGGTGTGCACGCACTGCCGAACGAATCGCCTGGTCGGCACCACTGATCCAGGCAATTGCTGCAAGGCTTCCCATGCTGGCGGCAATGGTCGGGAGTGGCTCCCAGGCTATGCTGCGGGGAAGCTGCTGGAGATCATGCCACGCGAGTGCTGTACAAGTTCCGGTGCTGTCGGTAGTAGCGGCAGTGGCTGCCGTGGTGATGATGAGCGCTAGTGTAAGGGCGTGGAGCATCGAGTCTGTGTAGTTTTGGCGACTGCAAAATTGCACGCTTGCTATGCGTTGGTGTTGGTCGTTGATTCTGGTGAGTTCCTCGCTGCTGGCGCAATCGTTTGTCGAGGCGCCGGTCAGTGTGTGCGCCTTTCTTGGTGTGGCACGCGGTGCCAACGAAGTTCCTGCCACAGCGCAAGACTGGGGCATTGCCGGCGGTATTGCCGCTACCGTGCGCGAACGTACCGGGCGGCTGCTGGCGGGGGAGTTGAATTTTTGGTATGCACGCACGCTGGCAAGCGCACAGCCCTTTCGCTATGCAACCGGCTCGATCATCGTGGATGCGCGACTGCGGCTGAACGCCGATCTCCCGCTCGAGCTCCCCACGACTGCCTTCGTCGCTGCCGGAGTTGGGGTGCTTTTCCCGCTCAACGAGCAGGTGCTTGCACAGCCTCCCTCGCCAACATTCGAGCCGAACACGCCTGCGCTGGCAATACCCATCACTGCAGGCGTCTGCGTCCTTGCCGAGTCGCGCTACGGCATCGAGCTTCGAGCAACCTATGTCTTGAGCACCACCGATAATCTCAACGCGCCGCACGATGGGCAGTTCGATGGCGTGTTTGCGCTCATGCTGGGGATTGTGTTCCCGATCGAGTACTAACGCGGCTGCAGTAAATTGCTCACCGTTTGGTGACCATTTGGAGTAAACCGCAATGCGTCCGCCCCTGTTGGAACGCGAGCAGATCGAGCGCCGCCTTGCCGAACATCCTCTCTGGCGATTGGAGGATGCGCCACCGCCACCGCTGCGGATTGTTCGAGATATTGTCGCACCGAATTTTCTGGCAGCTGTCGGTTTGGTCAACGCGATTGCACTGGCGGCTGAAAAGCTGGACCATCATCCCGACATTCTGCTCTACGGCTGGAACAAGCTGCGCATTACGAGCACCACACACGACCGCGGTGGAATAACCGAGCTGGACTTCCGCTTAGCGCAGGAAATTGATGCCCTCGTTGGTTAGACGTTCCAGAACTGCCGATCCAAGCTGCGGTACTGGATGGCCTCGCCGATATGGACCGGACTGATTGCGTCGCTGCCATCGAGGTCGGCAATGGTTCGGGCAACTTTGAGAATGCGATCGTAGGCGCGCGCCGAGAGTCCCAGCCGCTGCATGGCAGCATCCAAGAGGGCACGCCCTTGGGCATCGAGAGCGCAGAACTGTTCCAATTGCTTGGATCCCATGTCGGCGTTCTTGTAAATGCCATCGGCACTGCGAAAGCGCTCACGTTGACGCTGGCGCGCTGCAACCACGCGCTCGCGTATCACCGCCGATGGTTCCCCCCGACGTGCTGCCGACAGCTCCCGATGATCGACTGGCTGCACCTCGATGTGAATGTCAATCCGATCGAGCAGCGGTCCGGAAATTTTCGCCAGGTAGCGCTGAATCTGCTGGGGTGTGCAGGTGCATTCGTGCTTGGGATTGCCAAAGTTGCCGCACGGACAAGGATTCATCGAACACACGAGCATCACGTTGCAGGGATACTCAACGGTCATCTTCGTTCGGGAAATCGTAATGCGGCGTTCCTCGAGTGGTTGGCGGAGCACTTCCAGGACGTTGCGCGCGAACTCGGGCAATTCGTCGAGGAAGAGCACGCCATGGTGCGCCAGTGATATTTCGCCCGCACGGATGGTGCTCATTCCCCCGCCGACGAGTGCGGCGTCGCTGATGGTGTGGTGTGGAGCGCGGAAGGGGCGTTCGGTGACCAGTGGTTGGCCCGGCGGCAGAATGCCCGCTACCGAATGGATGCGGGTTGTCTCCAGCGCCTCCGCCAGGGACAGCGGCGGCAGAATACTCGGCAGTCGTCGCGCGAGCATGGTCTTGCCCGAGCCCGGCGGACCAATCATGATGACGTTGTGCCCACCGGCGGCGGCAACCTCGAGCGCACGCTTGACGGCTTCTTGTCCCTTGACGTCGGCAAAGTCGGGTTGGTGATGGCTCTGGTAGCGTTCGAACAATGCCTGGGAGTCCACCTGCACCGGCTCGGGCGCCAGCTCACCGGTGAGAATCGAGACAACCTCGGCAAGGGAATCGGCAGCGAGAACCTCCACAGCACCAGCCAGCGCTGCTTCTTCGGCGTTGGCGCGGGGAACGATCATGCGCCGCATGCCACGCGCGCTTGCTTCTATGGCGATCGAGAGCGCGCCATGAATCGGACGAAGTGTTCCATCGAGTGCCAACTCGCCAATGATGAGCACACCATCGAGTGCTTCCTGCCCGATCATGCCACTGGCGGCAAGTATCCCGATGGCGATGGGAAGATCGAAGCCCGATCCCTCCTTGCGAATGTCGGCAGGGGCTAAGTTGACCGTGATCTTTCGCTGGGGAAAAGCAAAGCCGCTGGATTTGATCGCAGCCACCACCCGTTCGCGCGATTCTCGGACTGCTGAGTCCGGCAGTCCGACGACGGCAAAACCCGGCAGTTGCTGTTCCAGATGTGTTTCGACCTCGACCAGGAACGCCGAAATACCGACAACCGATGCCGACGAGAGCCGCGCATACATAGCTGCTCCTGCTGCAGGTGGATAGACGGCATCGAAATTACAATCGCCCCCGCGCTACCACACCATCACCAGTTGCCGGATGGTCTTCCCATCGGAGCAGGCGAGCACGACGGCATACACACCCATCGGGAGCGCCCGCCGATACGCTCCAGCGCCGATGTGGTCGCGGGCAATGAGGATGCCGCCCAGCGTGTACACCGAAAGCGCGGCAGGGGCACAGTGCTCAGGAAGCGTGATCGATAGCGCCTCGCCAGATGGGGCAATCACCAGCGATGCATCACCGAACGGGACCGACAGTATCCCCAAGCTTTGCAACCGGAGCAGGAACCCATCGAGAGCACCGGCGGTGGAGCCGCTCAACGGGGAAAAGCTTGCGCTGGTCGTGGAGCCAGCAACAGCAATGCTGCTATCGGGCATCCAGCCGATGCCGCACGGCAGGTCTGCGCCTGCTCCGCCGTAGAGGAGCGAGGCAATGCGCCGCGTGCCGTCGGGCGAGAAAAAGCCGACGAACGCATCCTCGCCACCGGCAATCGCGGTGTTGTCGCTGTGGGCGGTCGGAAAGTCACTGGAATTCGTCCAGCCGGTCACGAGCACGTAGCCGCGCGTGTCCATCGCAGCACCGGTGCAGCGATCCGAGCCACTGCCACCGTAGTACGATCCCCACAGCCGCGTGCCGTCGGGACGCAGCACAGCGACGAAACCGTCCCACTCGCCTCCGGCAAAGTTGTTCTGTGCTGCCTGTGCCTCGGCGATGTAGCTTCGTGCGGTGTTCGTGCCGTTTGTCATGCCGGTAATCAGAATTGCCCCCGATGGCGTCACCGACAGACTCGTGATCGAGTCCTGCCCGTCGGAACCATAGTAGCGTCCCCACAGGCGCTGACCGTTAGCGTCGAACCGTGCGAGGAATCCATCGGGTGGAGCCATGCGGTCCGAGCCTTCGCCGATGCCTGCAGCGATGGCTTGTCCAGTGTTCGGGCTGGTCGTCACGCCAGCGACGACAATGCTCCCATCGCCGAGTATCCCGACGCCGCGTGCTTCGTCTAATCCGCGTCCGCCGTAATATGTGCTCCACTGGCGCGAGGTAAGCTGCGGCGAAAGCGCAATGACGTAGCCATCCTGCACCCCGCCGAATTGCTGTTGGTGTACTGTCGCTGCAAGTGTGCTGCTGGTGGTTCCTCCAGCGACGACGATCCGATTCGACGTTGCAGCGACGGCATAGAGCGCATCGCTGCCGTCGCCACCGATGAACGTTGCCGCACGTCGTGTGCCGCTGGTCGGATCGAACGTTGCAACGAATCCATCGGCATCGCCGCCACCGTAGCTCGGTTGCACGGTGCCCGAGGTCGTCGGGAAGTTGCTCGATCGTGTTATGCCAGCAATCACGACTGCATCGCCACCAAAGGCGATGGCAAATGCTGCGTCGTCGTGCGATCCGCCGATGAGCGTTGCCCATGCGAGCGTACCGTCGGCAGCGAGTTTGGCGACCAGTGCGTCGCGCCCGCCGCTCGGTGAACCGCTTGCACCGGGGAACGAAGGACTATCGGTCCAACCTGCCACGACGATGCTGTTGCCAGTGAATGCTGCCGCTGCGATCGAATCGCGTCCACTGCCGCCGAGAAATCGTCCGCCCAATCCCCATGCGAGGAGTCCGGTGCGACCGCGCAGCGACAGTGCGCGCAGCGACAGTGGATCAATTGCCGCTTCCGTTACGTCTGCGTGCAGTGCCTCGCCGCTCGTCGTCAGCGCGTTTCCGCGCCAGACGAGCGTTCCGACCACGCGACCATTCCGCTCGATGCGCAGCGATGCGAACGTCCGCACACCTTCGATGGAACCTGCTGGCGTGTAGTAGTTCAGCACAGCCGGCAGCATGCCCTCGGCGACGATGTGGCACGAATCGAGCACGATCGCTGTGCGATTGCCGTGCGTACGGACCTCGATCACACTCGGTGTGACGACAATCTCTCCCGCAGCGCTTGCGAACAACACACGGCTATCCCATTGCCCGCGATTTTCGATGAAGCATTGTGCCGATGCCGAGGGCACGATGTCAAAAAACGTCAACAGTGTCAAGAAAACGACACACGCTCGGAGACTGCAATGATCGGTCACGTGCGGAAAAACAGTGGTGAAGTGTGCGCTCCAAAATTATGGCGTTCGATGAGCATGGAAGACCCTGAGACAAGCTCAGGGTGACGGCGGGGGGAATGAGACCCCGAAACGAGTTCGGGGTGACGAGGTGTGTTTCTGTGTCATGCCGAACTTGTTTCGGCATCTCGGTGCATCCCTTGCTGTCATGATGCCAAACTTGTTTCGGCATCTTGGAAGACCCTGAGACAAGCTCAGGGTGACGGCGGGAGAGTGAGACTCTGAAACGAGTTCAGGGTGACAGGGTGTGTGCTCAGGGTGACGGGGCGTTTGCGCGAGCCCGAAGTGGTGTGCAGTAAAGAATCGGTTACGACTACCGAAAATGTCTTGCATCGAAATTGTTCGCTGTTGTATCTTCGCGCTGGGTCGGAGAGCATGACAACCGCACACGAGAACATCCGCAGAGCAGCGGCGACGTGCGACGCTGTTTGGATGTCGGGGGTGCGTGTTGTATTTTTGCCGCGCAGTCGGGTGGGACGAGCGTGCACACGTTTCACCAGCGGTATCGAACAGCAATGCAACGAAGACATATACGGTGCGGTGCACCAGTTCAACCCACTGCTCCCGATGCTGCTCGATGCAGCACGAGCGGCAAACAACATCCGACGGTCGGCATTGCCGAGCTCCGAGGGACAACAGCCGGCGCTCAAGCCCACCGAGTGGGCGCAGCCGGTCAACCGGCTTTCTCGATCGGACGTGTGGCAATGACCCAGTTGTACGAACCGGAGAAATTTGTGACCAGTTTCGACTCTGCTTTCTTTTTGCATCACAGCGAGCGCCTTACAGCCGATCCACTGGTACGGTCTTTGCATGGAGAAGGCGCTATCGTATCGCATTCACTCGACACCAATCGTTCGAATATGTCAGATTGTTCCACTTTCGTTCCCGGAGGCACAATGTATCGAGTGTCCCGCATTGCTACACGCGTAGCAACATTGGTCGCTTTCTTGCTGGTTGGGAGTTCCGTGCTCATGGCGCAATCGTCGCCAGCCTCGTCGCGTTCGACGAACCAGGGGCGCAATCCCGCGCTCACTGCTCCAGCGCAAGGCTTGGAGTTCCTCGAAAACAAGGGGCAGGTCCGCGATGACCAGGGACGCCCGGTTGAACGTGTGCGATTTACCGCACACTCGAACGGTGCGAAACTGTTCTTCATGCCCGATCGCATCACGCAGGTCTTCTACACCGTCGAAGGTCCCGCTGCGCGCTTCGAGCCGGGCAAGGGCGTTTCGTCGAAAGAACTCGACCAGACGCGCCTCCGCTACCAACGAGTGGATATGGAGCTGGTCGGCGCCAGCACAAGCGTCAATCTCCGCGCCGAAGGGCTGCTGCCCGGTGTGACGAACTTCTTCACCGCATCGGCAGGACCGGACGGCATCACCGGTGTGCGGAGCTTCTCGACGATCGTCTATGAGAACGTCTATCCGAACATCGACCTGGTGCTCAAGGCTCGCGGCAAAGGGATGAAAGCCGAATTCATCGTTCGTCCTGGCGGCGATCCGACAATGATTCGTCTGCGGTACACCGGTGCCGAGCGCATCGAAGCAACCAGCGACGGCGGCTACCGGGTCGTTACCGCGCTGGGGACGATGACCGAAGATGCGCCGTACTCGTTCGTGCGCACTGCTGATGGCAGCGAGCAAGAAGTCGCCGCGCGCTTCCGTGTCGAGGGCGATGCGGTCACGTTCGATGTGCCTGCCTACGATCGCTCGCAAACGCTCGTCATTGACCCGAACCGCGATTGGGGTACGCTTCACGGTGGCAACGCAGAAGATCAAATTACCGGCGTTGCTACTCAACGGAGCTTCAATCCGAGCTCGACGACAGCATACATTTACGTCTGCGGCTTTACTGCTGGTGGATCGTTCCCCGTGGTGTCCGCTTCGCAGGGTACCTACGGCGGTGGTGCCTATGATGCATTCATTGCAGCATACCAGTACGGCGGTGCGCGGACGTACTCGACCTACTTCGGTGGTGCTAACGACGACCGTGCTTATGGTATCGCTGCCGACGGGGGCGGTCAAGTCTGGGTCGTCGGACAAACACGCTCGGCAAGTTGGGGTGCATTCTTCACCAACACCCAAAACGGCGACATTGACGGATTCGTCGCTCGCTTCAACTCGAGCGGCTCTCCGCAAGCTGCTCGTTTCATTGGCGGCATTAACGACGATTACCTGCTCGCAGTGGCATACGATGGAACGAACCTGACGGTCGGTGGCTACACAGCAAGTACGGGCTTAGCAACAGCGGGTGTCTTCCAAACGACATACAACGGTCTCTACTGTGGAATGATCGCTCGCGTGCCGGCAACAGCGTTGAACGCGATTACATGGCTAACCTATTACGGCAACAACACCGGCGCGCCCAACGGACAAGAAACCTACGTTACCAGTCTGTCGCCTCGTGGAACAACCGGTGACGTTTGGGTCGGTGGCTTTACCAACTCGCCGAACACCGGAAATGCGATCGCGACAACCGGCTCATTCAATACAACGGTCAACAACAATGGATCCGGGACCTCGACTGGAGCCATCAACTACGACGGCTTTGTCGCACTTATCACATCGAGCGGTGGGCGTACCGCTTCGACGTACTACGGAGCGGTACAACAAGACCGTGTCCTCGGCGTGGCGCACGATCCCATCAGCGACGGTGTGATCGCCGTCGGTCGGACGAATTCGCTCAATACGACCGGCAATCTGATCGCCAGTGCTTCGGGTTTCAATACCGTTCTCAACAACGGAACGAACAATACCGGCGTCGAGGACGGCTTCGTCGCTCGTCTCACCGTCAGCGGAACGACGATGAACCGCGACTGGGGAAGCTACTGGGGCTCGACTGCGGATGACTACCTTACCTGCGTCGCAGTGGACGATAACAACGTCTCGTTTGTCGCACCGAATACCGATGCCAACGGAACAGGTGGAAAGATTATCGTTGGTGGGCAGACGACCGCCAGCAGCGGCGCATTCGCTACGTACAATTTCGATGGATCCTTCAACACGAATCAAGGCGGCTACGATGCCGTGTGGAGTCGTATCAACAGAACGACGCCGGCTGTCGAATACAGTGCAATGTTCGGCTCGAGCGGCAACGACGTTGCGCTTGGCATTGCGGTGGATAACCAGCGCAATGTGTTCATCGCGGGTGCAGTCGCTGCTGCGGGTAATGTCACAACTGGCGGTGCGGCGCAAACGACGTACGGCGGTGGCGTCACCGACGGCTTCCTGAACAAGTGGTGCGACCTTATCCGACCGAACGCACCGCAGTATTCGACCACTGGTGAAGGCGGTGCGTTTTCCAATACTGTCACCGTGTGCCAATCGCTCAACAGCACTGCGACAGGGTTTGTCACCTCGCCGGGCGGCTACCCGAACGTTGCTCCTCCTCCTCCTGGAACGACCTCCGGTTCGTGCCTGAGCAGCGCTGTCCAAACGCTGACGGTGCGGCTCACCAACGCCGTCCAAGGTGTGCAGTACCAGCTCCAAAACACAACATCGTCGAGCTTCATCAACATTACAGCGGGGACGGGAACAAGCCAGGTCACTCCGACAACAGTCGTGGCGACGCAAGACGGCACGATTTACGTTTCGATCAGCGCTGCTAACCTCCCATCGCCAGGCAACTACGACCTCCGCTGGGTCGCCTACACCCAAACGGTCGGTTCGTCCTGCCAGGAAAATGGTGTTTCCAATGGCGTGACCCTCACCGTCAGTGCCCTGCCGGCTAACGACGCGATTAGCCAGTCTTCACCGGGGACGGACAATAACGCTGCCGCTGCGCCTGGTTCGACGTTCAATTTCTACGTGTGCGGCGGAAGTGCGAACAATTTCACTGTTACCGGCGGTGCAGGTCTAACCTACAACTGGTGCGTCCTCCAGAACGGAACGGTGACGTCAGCGCCGACGGTTACCAATGCAACTACGCAAACCGTGACAATCACTCCGCAAACGACTCCTGCGCAGCGCGATACGCTCTACCTGCGCGTGCGGCTAACCAATGCCAATGGCTGTGCCATCGAGTACCAAGCAGCGCTCTACGTCCTGCCAGTGGTTAGCATCCAAAATGGCCTCGCCAACG
>Ga0101943_1000229_pt1 | contig 122375 bp, 124 predicted proteins | sample DewCreD2012metaG_5_FD_75244 | JGI IMG/M metagenome (GOLD analysis project Ga0101943, IMG submission 75244) | Hot spring sediment bacterial and archeal communities from British Columbia, Canada, to study Microbial Dark Matter (Phase II) - Dewar... ... | reverse complement strand
TGGGAACCGCTACGGCCACCCAAGCGCGGCCGTCCTGCGTCGCCTGGCCGAGCGAGGCCTACCCCTTGCCCGCACGGACCGGCACGGCACAGTTTCCCTCCGCATCGACTCCGACGGCCGATGGCGTCGCCTGCGCTGATTCGACGGCTTCGCATCGCCCTGCGCGCGCTGCGCGGCGCCCCGATCCCGCCGCCGCCGGCCTGGGCCGAGGTCTGCCAGCGCGCGGGGGCGCGCCTGCGGCGTCAAGCGGCCCTGCCCGCGCTCGCCGGCTGGTTCGGGCGCTCCGGCGGACCCGCCGCCGCCGTCACGCTAGGGCGCACCATCTGGATCCACCCGGCCACCCGACTCACCGACGAGCTTCTGGCCCACGAGCTCGTTCACGTGCTCCAGTGGCGTCGCGTGCCGGCTTTCCCGCTTCGCTACCTCTGGGCTTCGCTGCGCCACGGCTACGAGCGCAACCCGTTCGAACGCGAGGCGCGCCACGTCGCCGCCTCGCTCAACCCCGGAGAGTTCGCATGACCCGCTCCGTCGTCACCATCGACCGCCACATCATCGAGATGGAGCGTCGCTTCCCGGAAGCCACGGGAGCGCTCAGCAATCTTCTCTACGACATGGCGTTGGCAGCGAAGCTCATCGCTCGTGAGGTGCGTCAGGCGGGCCTCGTCGACATTCTCGGCACCACCGACAAAGTCAACGTCTACGGGGAGCAGCTAAAAAAGCTCGACGAGTACGCCCACGACGTAATCTTCCGCGCGTTCGACCACAGCGGCGTGCTCTGCGTCATGGCCTCGGAAGAGGCAGAGGGCCCGATCGCCATCCCCGAGCGCTTCCCTGTGGGCAAGTACGTGCTGCTCTACGACCCGCTGGACGGCTCCTCGAACATCGACGCCAACGTGCCCGTTGGCACGATCTTTTCCATTCACCGCAAAGTCTCCGACGCCGAGCGCGGCACCTTGGAGGACCTGCTTCAGCCCGGCTTCCGGCAGGTGGCCGCTGGCTACGTCCTCTACGGCGCGGCCACGATGCTCGTCTACACCACGGGCCAGGGCGTCTACGGCTTCACGCTCGACCCATCGATCGGCGAGTTTCTGCTCTCCCATCCGGAGATTCGGATGCCTTCGCCCGGCGAACGGATCTACAGCGTCAACGAAGGCAACACCCTCCATTGGGACGCCGCGCACCGCCGCCTCGTGGATCACCTCAAGGGCCTCGACGGTGCCAACCCCAAGCCTTTTAGCTTGCGCTACGTCGGCTCGCTCGTCGCCGACGTCCATCGCACGCTCCTCTACGGGGGGCTGTTCTTCTACCCGGGCGATCGCAAGAACCCGCAAGGCAAACTGCGTCTGCTGTTCGAAGCTGCGCCGATCGCTTTCTTGGTGGAGCAAGCGGGCGGTCGGGCCACCGACGGCCGGCGCCGCATCCTCGACATCGAACCCGAAAGCCTGCACCAGCGCACGCCGCTCTACCTCGGTTCGCCGCCGTACATGGAGCTCCTGGAGCGGGTGCTGGCCGAGACGCCGACGGAAGCGATGGCATGAAGCCCCCGCAGCACCTGGTCGTCGAACGGTTCGAAGGCGATTGGGCCGTGGTGCAGGACGATGCGGGGCAGGCCGTCTGGGACCTGCCCCGCTGGATGCTGCCGAAGGGCACCCGCGCCGGCGACTGGCTCCTCGTGGAGCGCGCCGAGGAAGAAACCGGCGCGGTGCACCTGTGCCTGCGGCGCGATCCAGAGGCCCGCCGCAACGCGGCCGCCGAGATTGAAGCTCGCCACCGGCGATTGCAGAGCCTCGACCCCGGCGGCGACCTCGTCCTCTAGCTCACGGCTCCGCTTGAAACGGGTACTCCCAGCGGCGCGGCGGCACAAAAGTTTCCTTGATCGCCCGCGGCGATACCCAGCGAAGCAGGTTCAGCAACGAACCGGCCTTGTCGTTCGTGCCGCTGGCGCGCGCCCCGCCGAACGGCTGCTGCCCCACGATCGCGCCCGTCGGCTTGTCGTTGATGTAGTAGTTACCGGCGGCCTGCCGCAGCACCCAGTCGGCGATCTGCAGCGCCCGCCGATCCTGAGCGAATACGGCGCCCGTTAAGGCGTAGGGCGCGGTGCGGTCGACCAGCTCGAGCGTTTCCTGCCAACGCGCCTCCGGGTAGACGTAGACGCTGACCACAGGCCCGAAAATCTCCTCGCAGAGCAATCGGTCCCCGGGGTCGTCGACTTGCAGCAAGGTGGGCGCGACGAAGTAACCCTCGGAATCGTCGGCGGTGCCGCCGGCCAGCACCTGGACCTTCGGGTTCGAGCGCGCGTAATCCAAGTAACTCTTGATCTTTTCGAAGGCTTTGCGGTCGATCACCGCGCCCATGAAGTTCCGGAAGTCGCGGACATCACCCACGCGGATGCGGCCCACTTCCGCCACCAAGCGCTCGCGGATCGCGGGCCAGCGGGAGTCGGGCACGTAGATGCGGCTGGCGGCGCTGCACTTCTGGCCCTGGTACTCGTAGCCGCCGCGGACGATGGCCGTCACCAGCGCCTCGACGTCGGCGCTGGCATGGGCGACAATGAAGTCCTTGCCACCCGTTTCGCCGACCAACCGCGGGAAACCGCGGTAGCGGTCGATGCGCTCGCCGACCCGCCGCCAAATGTGACGAAAGACGGTCGTCGATCCGGTAAAGTGAATGCCGGCCAAGTCGGGGCTGTCGAGCAGCACCTCGGTGATCAGCGCCGGGTCGCCCGGGACGAACTGGATGACCCCGGGCGGCAGGCCGGCCTCGCGCAGCAGTCGCAGGATGTAGTAAGCGCTGAGCATGGCGGAGGAGGCCGGCTTCCAGAGCACGACGTTCCCCAGCATCGCCGGAGCGGTGGGCAGGTTGCCAGCGATGGAGGTGAAGTTGAAGGGCGTAATGGCGTAGATGAATCCCTCCAGCGGCCGGTAGTCCATGCGGTTCCAGGTGCCGGGCGCAGAGAGGGGCTGCTCTTCGTAGAGGCGCCGAGCGAAGTGAGGATTGAAGCGCCAGAAGTCGATGAGCTCGCAGGCGCTGTCGATTTCGGCTTGGTGTGCCGTTTTGCTCTGGCCAAGCATGGTGGCGGCGTTGAGAATGGGGCGCCACGGCCCGGCGAGCAGGTCGGCGGCCTTGAGGAAGATGGCCAGTCGATCTTCCCAAAGCCAATGGCTCCAGTCGCGCTGGGCCTCGCGGGCCACGGCGATGGCTTCCTCCAGGTCCTGCCGTCGGGCCTTGTGCCAGCGGGCCAGCACGTGCCGGTGGCAGTGGGGCATGACGGTGGTCTCGACCTCCCCGGTGAGGATTTCTCGGTCGCCCACGACCACCGGGATCTCGACCACCTCGGCGGCCATGCGCTCGAGACTGGCCTTGAGGGCGGCGCGCTCGGGGGAGCCGGGGGCGTAGTCGAGCACGGGCTCGTTGCGCGGCGGTGGGACGGAGGCCACGGCGCTCATGGGTCGTCTCGCTCGTTTTTCGATCCGGCCATACGTGACGTGTGTGGTTCCGACTCTAACGCGGCCGGCGCGTGCCCGCCAGGGCGCTTGACCCCGGCGCGGCGGGCGGGGTATTCTCCCCGCGGGAGGCGAGCCGTGAGCGTCGAAACCAAGATTCAACATGCGCTGGACGCGATCCGCCCCGTCCTCCATCAGGACGGCGGTGACGTCGAACTGGTGCGTTTCGACGACGCCACCGGCACGGCGGAGCTGCGCCTGGTGGGCAACTGCCAAGCCTGCCCGATTTCTAGCCTCGTAACCGAAGGGGGCATCGAGCGTCGCCTACGGGCCGCCGTGCCCGAGGTGCGCACCGTGCGCATCGTGCGCGCCGGGGCGGACGGGTAGGGCAGCGATGGAGGCCGATGTCCTGCTGCGGCGCGTGGCCGCGGCGCTGACCGAGGTCCGTGACCCGCGCACCGGTGAGGACGTCCTCTCCTCCGGCCGGGTGCGCGACCTGCGCCTCGAGCCCGACGGGGTGGTTCGGTTTCGCTTCGCGTTGCGCGGTGACGATCCCGGAGCGCTGGTGCGTCACGCGCGACGCGCGGCCGAGGCCGTCGAGGGCGTGCGTCGCGTCAAGGTCGACGTTGAACTGCCCGCTGATCGGGCGCCCGCTCGCCCGGCACCGCGTCCGACGCTCCCTACCCCGGACCCTGAGCTGCTGCCGAGGGTCGCGCACGTCGTGGCCATCAGCTCCGGCAAGGGCGGTGTGGGCAAGAGCACCGTGGCCGCCAATCTGGCCGCCGCCCTGGCGGACCTCGGCCACCGCGTCGGGCTGCTTGACGCCGACGTTTATGGCCCCGATATCCCGCGCATGTTTGGCGAGGAGCGTCGCCCGCGCGTCGTCGGCCCCCGCGGTCACGAACGCCTCGAGCCGCTCGAGGCCTGGGGCGTGCGCCTGATGAGCTTGGGCTTCCTGCTCGAGCCGGACCAGCCGGCCATCTTCCGCGGTCCCCTGGTGGCCGGGGTGCTGCGGCAGTTCCTTCAGCAGGTGGAGTGGGGCCCGCTCGACTTTCTCTTGGTGGACCTGCCCCCGGGCACGGGTGACGCGCAGCTTTCCTTGGTGCAACTCGTCACCCTCGACGGCGTCATCATGGTCACCACGCCCCAGGAGGTGGCTACCCAAGACGTGCGTCGCGGCGTGCGGATGTTCCAGCGTGTGGGGGCGCGGGTCCTCGGGGTGATCGAGAACATGAGCGCGTTTGTCTGCCCCGACTGCGGCGCGGTGCACCCACTCTTCGGCGCCGGCGGCGGGCAGCGGCTCGCCGAGGAGCTCGGCGTATCCTTCCTCGGCGCCGTGCCGCTCGAGGCGGCGGTCCGCGAGGGCGGCGACGCCGGCACACCGGTGGTGCGACGCGCGCCCGATTCGGCGGCGGCGCAAGCTCTCCGCACCATCGCCACCCATCTCGCAGCCACCGCCCCGGGGCGGATCGCGGCCGTCGCCGCGTCGCCGCCGGCCTAGGCGACGGCCGGCTTGGGCGCCATCACCCCGAGCACCCGTTCCACCGCCATGACGTGGGCGCAGGTGCTGTGGTGGGCGAAGAATTCACAATCGCATTCCCAGCGACCGTCCGCGAAGGTGACGATGTGGGTGCCGTGGTTGCCGTCGACGCGGGCGCGCAATGCGTCGAAATGGATTCGCTCCGGCTCCTCGGCGTAGAGCTTCGCCTTTTGAATCTTGTGAATGAGACTGGAATCGTAGCTCATCGCGCACCTCCGGTGGCGGGATGTGGAGGGCCGCCCGGCCGCGACGGCGGCCGCCCGCGGCGAAGGGGTGGCAAGGCACGGGCCATCGGCCTCCGCTCGAACCTTAGCACCCAGGCGGTCCGGCGTCAACGCCGGAGCCGGCCCAGCGGGGGGAGGGTCGCCGGCTGGGCGAACGCGCCGGTCGCCAGCGCGTCCCACGCGTTCAGGGCGTCGGCAGAGGAAAACGAGTACACGCTGACGCCCGCCGCCCCCCGCATCCGCGCCCAGCGGATCTGGCGCGTCACTTCCTCCATGCCCCACTCGGGCAGGGCGCGGATCCCGATCACCGCGGGCCGACCCGTGGGTCGATAGCCCTGCACGTGGTCGTCGAGCAAGCAAAGCCAGTCGGTTCGGGCGCAGTAGCTGGGCTGGATGCGGAAATAGGTCATGGGTACGGCCGCGTCGAGAATCCCGGCGGAGGCTCACGCGCGGGGATCTTGGAAATAGTCGCGGCGGCCGCTGCTCGCGTTCCAGCCCCAACGGTCCTCGTAGATGCCCCAAACGGCGGCCGAGATCGGCACCGGTCGCACCGCGCGGACGCTGTCGGCCACGGCTCGAACGGCCAACTCGACAAACCGGCGCCGCGCCTCGGCCCAGGCGACCGGGTCGGCGGCGGGGTCCCGCCCAAAGGTGGTCAGCGCCGCGCTGTCGTAGGTGAAACGCGGCCCCGACAGGCGGATGCGATCCAAATGGATGCCGTCGACGGCGTAGCGGCGAACCATGTCCGCCGCTACGCGCGCGAGGTGGATCCGCACGCCGGGGACGGCTGGGGAGAGGTAGACGTACTCCTCGCCGTTGGGGCAGGCATGGGGGGCGCCAAGGTCGTCGACAACGCGCCATTCCGGGTGGGCCAACAGCAGGTGACGCGGTTGCCCGGGGTCGCTTTCACGCAGCTGACTGCAAGCGGCGGCGCTACCGGAAGGCCAGGCCGTGAGCGCGTTGAGCCAGGCGTGCAGCTGCAATCCGCGGGCGTGAGCCTCGCGTACGGCCACCTCGAGCGGGTCCCAACTGGGCACGCCGCCCAGGCGAGCGCAAAGACCGACGGCGCAGGGTTCCAGCAGCGAGCGGTACCAGGCGTCGCCGGCGCCACGCACCTGGAAAAAGACCACGTTGAAGTGCGCCCGGGCCGCCTTGGCAAGGATTTCGGCGATCTTCGCCGGCGAGTCGTACTCGAACCGACTCACCCACAGGGCTCGCACCTCCACCGTCGGGGTGGGTTCGGGCTCGGGCACCACCGGGGCCGACGGACCCCGGCCCTCGGCGCAGCCGGCGAGGACGCCGGCGAGCGCCACCCACCACGCACGGCGAGCCGACGCGGGCATGGCCTCGGGAAGGTGCCGCCCGCGCGGCCCGCCGGCAAGAGGACAACGCCGCTACTTGATGAACAGCATCTCCCGATAGGTGGGCAACGGCCACAAGTCGTCGGGAACGATCTTTTCCAAACGGTCCGCCGCGGTCCGCGCCGCGCTCATGGCCGGTAGCACCACGTCGCGCAGGTGCCGCGCCCGGTCCTCCAGCTCCCCGTTGCCCCGGGCGGCGTTGGCGGCGAGCAGGCGATCGAGAGCATCGCGCAAGGCGTCGATGCCGTCCTGCAGTTCGCGCACCGTCGCCACGGTGCCGCGACCGTCGAGGCCGAGGGACCGGCTGCGCTCGGCGGCGGCCAAGAGATCGTTCAGGTAGCGGAACGCGGCGGGAAGAATCAGGGTCCGCGCAATGTCGGCCGTCGTCTCGCTCTCGATCGTGACCGTTTTGACGTATTGATCGAGCGCGATCTCGTAACGGGATTCGAGCTCCCGTTCCGACAGCACGCCGTAGCGGCGGAACACCTCGCGGTTCTTCGCGCTCGTCAGGCGCTCGAGCGCGTCCAGCGTGGTGGGAAGATTGAGCAGGCCTCGGGTTTCGGCCTCGCGGTGCCATTCGGGGCTGTAGTTGTCGCCGTTAAAGACGATCCGTTTGACGGCGCGATACTCTCGTGCCACGACCGCTCGGACCGCCTCCGGCAGCGCCCGGCCTTGCGCGAGCTCGGCTTCCAACGCACCGCACAGCTCGTCCAGCGCCTCCGCTACGATCGTGTTGAGGACCGTGGCCGGCCACGAGATCGACTGCGAGGCGCCCACCGCCCGAAACTCGAACTTGTTGCCGGTGAACGCGAACGGCGAGGTGCGGTTGCGGTCGCTGGCGTGCCGCGGCAGCCGCGGCAGCACCGGCGCGCCCAACCCCATCAGGCCGCCGGCCTCCTCCAGGCGCATTTCCTCTAGGCTCTCCAGCCGCTCGAAGATGTCCGTCAGCGTCTCGCCCAAGAAGACGGAGAGGATGGCCGGAGGGGCCTCGTTGGCGCCCAAGCGATGGTCGTTGCCGGCGTGGGCGACGGCGATGCGGAGCAGATCCTGATGACGCTCCACCGCCTTGAGCACCGCGGTGCAGAAGAAGAGGAACCGCAAGTTCTCCGCCGGCGTGGTGCCGGGGTCGAGCAGGTTCGTCTCCTCCGTGCCCAGGGACCAGTTGAGATGCTTGCCGCTGCCGTTGATACCGGCGAAGGGCTTTTCGTGCAGGAGGCAGACCAGACCGTACTTGCGCGCCACCGTCCGGAGCTTGAGCATCGTCAACTGCTGGTGGTCGGCGGCCAGGTTGGCGTGCTCAAAGAGCGGCGCCATCTCGTACTGCGACGGGGCGACCTCGTTGTGACGAGTGCGCACCGGCACCCCGAGCATGAGGAGCTCGCGCTCGACGTCGTGCATAAAGGCAAGCACGCGGTCGGGGATCGTGCCGAAGTAGTGGTCCTCGAGTTCCTGGCCACGTGGCGGTTTGGCGCCGAACAACGTGCGGCCGGTGACGACGAGATCGGGGCGGCGGAAGTAGAACTCCTCGGCGATGAGGAAGAACTCCTGCTCGGGGCCGAGGGTCGGGTAGACGCGCGCCTCCGGCAGGCCGAGCAGCCGCAGCGCCCGGCGGGCCTGGGCGTCGAGCGCACTCAACGAGCGCAGCAGCGGGGTCTTGTGATCCAGGGCCTCGCCCGTCCAGGAGGCGAAGGCGGTCGGGATGGCCAGGTAGGCGCCGCCCGGGGCGTGCACGAGGAAGGCGGGGGAGGTGGGGTCCCAAGCGGTGTAACCGCGGGCCTCGAACGTGGCCCGCAGCCCGCCCGAGGGGAACGACGAGGCATCGGGCTCGCCGCGGATCAGCTCTCGGCCGCTAAACTCGGCGATCGCCCCGCCGCCCTCGTTGGGCGTGTAAAAGGATTCGTGCTTCTCGGCCGTCAGCCCCGTAAGCGGTTGGAACCAGTGCGTGTAATGGGTGGCGCCGTGTTCGATGGCCCACTCCTTCATGGCCACGGCCACGGCATCCGCGATGGAGGGATCCAATTCGCGGCCTTCCTCCAACGTGGCCATGAGGGCCCGGAACACCGGCTTCGGCAGCCGGGCCCGCATCTCGCCGATGTGGAAGGTGTTGCAGCCAAAAAGCCGTTCGATCTCGAACGTCGCGCCCTTCTCCGTCGCCTGGGCGCGATCGACGTGGGGCGGCAGCGCGCCAACGCCGCGCGCCGCGGCCAGGGCATCGTACCGGGCGATCGTCCCTCGGGGCATACGCGTCGACTCCTTGGTGATGGGGTGGACCGGTTACGCGGCCGCTTCGGTGGCCGTCGACCGCAGCGCCAGGCGCTGCGTTTCCTTGTACGTCGAGAGCACGACACTCGTCATCGTCCACTGCACCCCCGGCCAGGCCTGAATCTCCGCCAAGATCGCCTCGAGCCGCTGCGTACTCTCGGTGCGCACTTTCAACAAATGCGACCCCTGCCCGGTGATCGAGTGGCACTCCAGGACCTCCGGATGCGCGGCCACGCGACGTCGGAACTCGGGGTAGTAACGCGAACCGCTCATGCCGACGGCGATGAACGCCGTCACGTCCCGCCCCAGCGCTCGCGGGTCGAGTACCGCCGTGTACTGGCGCAGGATGCCGCGTTCCTCGAGCTTGCGGAGCCGCTCGCTGACGGCGGGGGCCGACAAGCCGACGTGGCGCGCCAGCTCGTGCAGGGAGGCGCGGCCATGATCCTGCAAATGGTCGAGCAACTGGAGGTCGATGGCGTCGAGCTTCGCCATAGCCAGGTTCCGAAGAATGTAAACCAATGACGAACCGTCACCAAAGTTTCGAAAGCAAAGCGGCTTGTCAAGTGAACATTTCGGGACCGCCCCGTTTGGGCGTTCACGTCTCGAGCGCCGGCGGCTGGGCCCGGGCCCTGGCCCGGGCGGCGGCGCTGGCCAGCGACGCGCTGCAGCTGTTCACCCAGCCGCCGCAGCGCTGGGCTGCGCCGCCTTGGTCGGCGCAGGACGCGGCGGCGTTCGTTGCAGGACGGGCGGAGCACGGCATCGCCTTCGCCTGTGGTCATGAGATCTACTTGGCGAACTTGGCAAGCGAGGACGTCGCCTTGCGGGCGCGGTCCCGGGCGTACCTTGAGGAGGAGTTGAGGCGGGCGCGGGCCCTCGGGCTCGAGGGCGTGGTGATCCACCCGGGGCGGATCGGCGATGGCCTCCGGGACGAGGGGCTGGGGCGCTACGCCGACGAGTTGACCGTGGTGCTGGCCGCTGTTCCCGCGGTGCGGGTGTTCTTGGAGACGACCCCGGGGGCTCGCGGGCAGCTTGGGGGCACGCTGGAGGAACTGGCCGCGCTGCGGGATCGCATTCCCGCGCCGCTGCACCGGCGCGTCGGCTACTGTGTCGACACCTGCCACCTGTTCGTTGCGGGCTATGACCTGGTGCGCGACTTCGATGGCGTCCTCGCTCGCATCGGCGACGTGCTCGGTTGGGAGCACGTGGCGTTGCTTCACCTCAACGATGCGCGCGACCCCTGCGGCAGCCGTCGGGACCGCCACGCGCATCTTGGCGAGGGCGCACTCGGACCGGACGTGTTCCGGCGCCTGCTGGCGGACGACCGGACAGCCTGGCGGCCCAAGATTCTCGAGACACCGAAGGGCAAGGACGACGCGCTGGACCGGCACAATCTTGCTCGGGTGCGGCGCTGGTGGGCGGAGGTTCGGGGAACTTTGACCGAGCGCTCCGAGTAACGCCCGGGCGATGCACGCGCGGTGGCCGCGGTCGATCGGCTTAGCGTTGGCGCTGGCTCTCCCGGCCATGGGCACGGGGTGGGCCCTGTGGCTCCACGCCCACGTCGATGCCGCGGTGGGCCAGCCCACCCACGCGGCCCATTGCGGCGCTTGCGTGGCCCTGCAAAGCCCATCGTTGCCGGCGGCCGCGCCGGCGGCGCCGCCGGTTCCCGCCGTGGCGCCTCGAGCGGCGCGACCGTCGCGTCTCGCCCGTCCTCGCCTCGTCGTTGCCCTACGTCCGCCGGCGCGCGCCCCTCCGTCGTGCTGACCCGCTGCGGTCGTGACGGCCGCGGCCGTCGCGGCGGTTCCTTCCCTGGCAATCCGACGACGGAGGAATGGCAATGGATCGATTTCTCTACGGCGCCGTGGCGGCGGTGCTACTGACGTCCAGCCGGCTGGCGGCGCAAGCTCCTGGCAGCATCGTCGGCACCGTGGTGGATGCGGAGTCCGGCGAGCCGGTGGCGGCCGCCACCGTGCGTCTGTTGGAGCTCGGCCGGGCGGAGCTGTCCCACGCCGATGGCAGCTTCCACTTTGAGCGTTTGCCGCCCGGGCGGTATCGCCTCGTGGCGCAACGCGTGGGCTACGCGCCGGGTGCGCGCACGGCGGTCGTCGAGCCGGGGGCGCGCGTCGAAGTCCGTCTGGCCCTCGCGCGCACCCCGCTCGAACTCGAGGCCCTGGTGGTCACCGCTGCCGGGCGGGAACGGCCCGCCGAGCAGGCCTACCGCCCCACGGCCACACTGAGCGAGGCGGAGCTGCGGCGGCGGCTCGGTGGCAGCTTGGCGGCCACCGTGGCCACTCTGCCCGGGGTGACGCAACGCTACAACGGGCCCGTGGCCGCCCAGCCCGTCATTCGCGGCTTGAGTGGGGACCGCGTGCTCGTGCTCGAGGACGGACAACGCACCGGCGATCTGTCGACCACCGGGGCCGATCACGCGGTGGCCGTTGACCCGCTGACGGCGGAACGCATCGAGGTGGTGCGCGGGCCGGCGGGGTTGCTCTACGGCAGCAACGCGCTCGGCGGGGTCATCAACGTGCTCCGCGAGGACGTGCCGCGCACTCGGCCCGAAGGCCTGAGCGGCGCCGCCACTGCCCAGCTCGAGAGCGTCAACCGCGGGCGGGCGGGGGCGCTCGTCCTTCGCGGCGCGGTGGGCGAATCCTGGGCGTGGCGCGGCGAAGCGCTGTTGCGCGGCGCGGAGGACGTGCGCACGCCCCTCGGCCCGCTGCCCAGCACCGGCACGACCGCTTACCAAGGGGCCCTCGGGCTGGCGCGGATTGGGGAACGCGGCTTCGCCGGGTTCGCCCTCCGCAGCCAACGGCTCGACTACGGTGTGCCAGGCGGCTTCCGCGGTCAGACGGCCCCGGGCGCCCATCCGGCCGGCGCGGACGTCGCCGCGCAGCGCCACAGCCTGCGCGCGGAAGCGCTCCGCACCGAATGGGGGCCCTTTGCCGCCGTCCATGCCGACGCGGGCCTCGTCGTCTACGACCACCAGGAATTCGAACGGGAGGAGGACCGCGGTCGTCATCTGGGCACGCACTTCCGGCAGTACACGTACACGGCCCAGGCCCTGGCCCGCCACGGCCACGACCGCGCCCGCGGCCCCCGCGAAGGCAGCGTCGGTGCGGCCACCGTCGTTCGCAGCGTCTACGTCGGCGGCGAGAGCACCGGCACCCGACCGGCCCGCACCGCCAGCGCCGCCGTGTTCGGCTACGAGGAATTCGCCTTCGGCTCCTGGCAGCTCCAAGCCGGGGCTCGGCTGGAAGGCACGCGCATCGCCCCGTTGGACCGTCGGCCCGGCCCGCTCGGCGCCATTCGAACCCGTGACTTTCTCGGTGTCAGCAGCTCCGTGGCTCTGCTCCGTCCCCTTGCCCAGGGCCTCACCGCCGGGTTCAGCCTCGCCCGCACCGCTCGCGCTCCGTCCGTCGAAGAGCTCTTCTCCAACGGGCCCCATCTGGCCAGCTACGCGTACGAAATTGGCAACCCGAATCTCGGGCTCGAGGTCGGCTGGGGGGCCGATCTCTTCCTCCGCCTGCAACGGACCCGGCTCCAGGGCGAGGCCACCGCGTTTCGCAACTGGATCGACGGCTACATCGCCTACGCGCCCACCGGCGCTCGCGACCCGCGGCTGGGGCGCTACCCGGTCTACCAAGCGACGCAACGCAACGCGGTTCTGGCGGGCACGGAGGGCCGACTGCAAGCTGCCCTGGCTCCGCGCTGGGCCGCGGAAGCGCGGTGGTCCACTGTCCGGGGCAGCGAACGCAACGGCGCCACGAGGCCCCTGCCGGCCATGCCCCCCGATCGTCTGGCCGTCGAACTTCGCTACAGCGCGCCCACCCTGTTCGCCGGCGTCACGGTCGAAGGCATCGCTGCGCAACGCCGCGTCGCCGAATTCGAAACGCCCACACCGGGCACCGCGTTGGTCCACGCCGCCCTGGGCCTTCGTTGGAGCGCCGGTGGTCGGCTGCACAGCCTCACCCTGCAAGCCCAAAACCTGACCGATCGGCTGTGGTGGGATCACCTCTCGCGGCTGCGGACCGTCGCGCCCCAACCGGGGCGCAACTTGCAGCTGCTCTACCGCCTCAGCTGGGGCGCCGAATGACCGGGCTTGAAATGAGAAAGCCGTATCAAGAAAATGGAACCGAGGCGAAACGTTCTGCGCTGTGGAGGTGGACCGATGGGTCGCGGACTTCGATTCCTGCCCCTGGCCGGGGTGCTGTTGGTGGCCGGCTGCGAACGCGCCATCGTGGAGAGCGAGACGCACCTGGAGGACGTGGTGGCCGTGCGCGTCTACGACGGCACCACGAAGGTGGCGGAACTGACTCGCCCCAGCCCCCTGAGCGCGTGGGGCGCTTGGACGAGCAGCGTGAGCCTGCGCGTGGGGACGACGCGCCGGTTGGAAGTGCGGTTCGTCACCGACGAAGGCGAAGAAATCAACGTGGCCGATACCGACGACTACGAGTTGCGTGTGCAGTCAACGAATACCGCTGTGCTCGGGGCCGGCGTGGTTGTCCGGCAGGTGGAGCTGCGCGGCAACCAGGCGGGCACCGCGGCGGTGATCTTCCAGGTTTGGCACGAAGGGCACCCGGATCTGGAGGTGCCGGGCCTGGCGGTGGCGGTCACGCCCTAGGCCGCGCTTGACCCCGCGGCGGCAACCGCGTAGCTTCCGCGGTGTCGGGTCCGGGGAAAGCGCCTCGAGCCAACACCGTCGAAGCTTGGGGCCGCGGCACCGGCGGGACGTCACGCCCGCGAGGACGGGACGACGGAACCCGGGACGGGGCCACCCGATCGTTCGGAGCCAGGCTTCGAGAGACTTTCCTGACCCGGCGGGGCCGGCTTCTTCGTGGAGCCGGCCCTTTTTGCCAGGAGAGCGGCATGCCCAAGGTGCGCATCACGCGGCGCGTGCACTTTAGCGCCGCCCATCGCCTGTACAATCCGGCTTGGTCGGACGAGGAGAACGCCCGCGTCTTTGGCCCTTGCGCCAATCCCAGCGGCCACGGTCACAACTACGAGCTCGACGTGACCGTCGAAGGCGAGGTCGACCCGGCCACGGGGTACGTGCTCGATCTGCGCACGTTGCGGGACGTGGTCGAGTCGGTGGTGACCGAGCTCGACCATCGCCACCTCAATTTCGATGTTCCGTGGTTGCGAGGCGTCCTGCCGTCGACGGAGAACCTCGTGGTCGCCCTGTGGCAGCGGATTGCGCCGCGGCTGCCGCGGGGTCGGCTGGTGCGCCTGGTGCTGTGGGAGACCCCGCGCCATTGGGCGGAGTATACCGGGGAGTGATCGCGGAGGGGACGGCATGACGGACGGCGACGGCGGCCGCGCGCCGCAGGTGGCGCCGGCCCCCCGCGGGGAGGCGGCCGACGATCCGCTGCCCCCGCTGGTGGAGCGCCTGCTGCGCGAACTCGGCGAAAACCCGGAACGACCCGGCCTGCGGCGCACGCCGTTGCGGGTCGCGCAGGCGCTGCGCTGGCTAACCCGCGGCTATCGTCTGCGCGTGGAGGATGTCGTCGGCCATGGGATCTTCGACGAGCCGGATCTGCAGGAGATGATCCTTGTCAAGGACATCGAGATGTATTCCTTGTGCGAGCATCATCTGCTGCCCTTCTACGGTCGGGTGCATGTGGCCTACATTCCCAACGGTCGGATCCTCGGCCTATCGAAGATCCCGCGGGTGGTGGAAGTGTTCGCGCGGCGGCTTCAGGTCCAGGAGCGGTTGACGGAGCAAATCGCGCAGGCGCTGCAGGAGGTGCTGCAGCCCCATGGGGTCGGGGTGATCATCGAGGCCGTGCATCTGTGCATGATGATGCGCGGGGTGGAGAAGCAAAACTCCAAGACGATCACCAGCGCGATGAAGGGCGTCTTTTTGGACGACTTGCGCACCCGGGAGGAGTTTCTGCGACTGTGTTTGGGCGGGCATGGATCCGTCTGAGGCGCTGGCGGGCTGCTCGGCGCTGGTGACCGGGGCCTCGCGGGGCATTGGACGCGCGGTGGCGGCGCGGTTGGCGGCGGCGGGGGCGTGGGTGGCCCTCCTCGCGCGGGACGCCGCCGCCCTGGCGCAGGCTGCGCGCGAGCTGGGCGGCGAGGCGGTCGTGGCGGACGTGCGTGATTCGGCGCAAGTCGAGGCGGCGGTGGCCCGCATCCGGGAGCGGCGCGGCGCCGGCCCCGACATCCTCGTCCATGCGGCCGGGGTCTTCCGCCCCACCCCCGCCGAGGCCACGGACTTGGAGGCCTTCGACGCGCAGGTGGCCGTCAACCTTCGCGGCGCGTTCCTCTGCATCCGCGCCGTGCTACCGGAGATGCTGGCCCGCGGTCGCGGTCACATCGTGACGGTCGGTTCCGTGGCCGGTCGGCGCCCGTTGCCGGGCAACCTCGGCTACGCCGCATCAAAGTACGGTCTGCGGGGCATGCACGAGGTGCTGGCCGAGGAGTTGCGCGGTCGGGGCGTGCGCTTCACCCTGGTGGAGCCGGCGGCCACCGACACCCCTCTGTGGGACGAGGTGCCCCCGCTGCCCGGTTGCCCGCCGCGCTCGCGCATGCTCCGCGCCGACGACGTCGCCGATGCCATCCTCTACGCGCTCACGCGGCCCGCCCGCGTGGAAGTCGAAACGTTGGCCCTGCGGTCCGCTCTCGCCTGACGTCGATGTACGTGATCGCCGTTCGATCCCACTACGACGCCGCTCACTACCTGCGTCACTACCAGGGCAAGTGCGAACGGCTCCACGGCCACCGCTACGAGGTGGAGGCCGCCTTCGCGTTCGACGACCTGGGGCCGGGTGGGTTGGCCTACGACTTCGCCGAGGCCAAGGCCCATCTGCGGGCCGTCACGGATGAGCTCGACCACCGCAATTTGAACGAATTGCCCGCCTTCGCGGAGCGGGAGACGAGCGCCGAGGAGCAGGCGCGCTACATTTACGAGGCGCTGGCGAAGCGATTGGGGCCCTTGGCGGAATGTCTTCTCTACGTGCGCGTCTGGGAGACACCGACCCAGTGGGCGCAGTACATGCCGGGGTCCAAAGGGCGGGGCGACCAGGGATGCACCTGCTGCTGACGGAGCGCCTGGTTTGTCCGCGGTGCGGGCCACCGCACCCATTGGTGCTGCAGGTCGATCGGTGGGGGGGCGAGCGCCGCGTGGCCGAGGGCCAGCTGGGATGCGCCAACTGCCGGCAGCGCTACCCCGTGCGCGCCGGCGAGGCGGATCTGCGCTTTCCGCCCGATGCTCCGCCGCTTTTTCGTGACTCGAGCGTTGCGGCGGCCGACGAGGAAACGGCGCTGCGACTGGCGGCCCTCCTCGGTGTGGCCGAGGGCCCCGGCTGGCTGGTGCTGGCCGGTGCGGCGGCCGGCTTTGCGGCGGCCGTGGCGCGCCATGTCCCCGACGTCGAGGTCGTGGCGGTGCGTGCCGCTCCTGGCGGGCGCGCCGAGCCCGGGGTCAACCCCGTCGTTGCTGGCACCCGCTTGCCGCTGCGCGACCGCAGCGCCCGCGGTATCGCCCTTGGAGGGCAGGCCGTGGGCGCTTGGTTGGAGGACGCCCTCCGCGTCCGCCTCCCCGGGGCACGGATCGTGCTTGAACCGGCCCCGCGTGCGGCCGCTGACGCCCTTCGGTCCGCCGGGCTGTCGGTCTTGCTGGCGGAGGACGACGTGCTCGTGGCGGTGTAACCCCGGCCCCGGAGCGCCACAGCCGAGGCAATTGGCCATGTCCTTCTGGCAGCGGTGGTTTGGAGGGCATAAGAGCATGCCCCCGCAACGGCCCGACTATTTCCGTGAAGGGCTCGCGCTGGCCGAAGCTGGCCAGCATTACGAGGCCCTCACCTCCTTCCGCCTTGCCCTGCGCGACGACCCCGACAACGTCGACGTGCTCTTGCAGATCGCCATCGCCTACACCCGGCTGGGGTTGCCGGACGAGGCCATCCGCACGTACCGCCGCGTCCTCCAACTTGACTCGCGCGCGCCCGCCGCCCACTACGGCCTTGCCTTCTTGCTGCTTCAACGCGGCGCCGCGGCGGAGGCGCGCGCCCACCTGCGGGCGTTCCTCGAGAACCCACCGCCGCACGCCACCGCCCACATCGAACATGCCCGCCGTACGCTGGCGGAGCTCGTGGCCGGGGAAGAAGGGGACGCATGACGGACGGCGAACTCGTTGTCGTGCTCACCACCGTGCCCGACACCGCTGCGGCGGAGGCCCTGGCGCAGGCGTTGCTCGCGGAGCGCTTGATCGCCTGCGCGACCGCGCTCCCCGGGGCGCGGTCCTTCTACTGGTGGGAGGGCCGCCTGGAAACGGCCGACGAAATTCAGCTCTTGCTCAAGACGACCTCCACCCGCCTTCCCGCATTGCTGCGCCGCCTGCCCGAGCTCCACCCCTACCAGGTGCCGGAGCTCCTCGCCCTGCCAGTGCCCCTGGCGGCCGAGCCCTACGCCCGCTGGGCCGCCGCCGTTGTGGCCAACGCACTGGAGGACCCCGCCGCGGGGTAGTACCTTACAACCCCAAGCGAGCGAGGCAGCCATGGCCGGACACAGCAAGTGGGCGCAAATCAAGCGCAAGAAGGCGATCACCGACCAGCGCCGCGCCGCCATGTGGACGAAACTCATCCGCGAAATCATGGTGGCGGCCCGATTGGGCGGCGGCGATCCCGAGGGCAATCCGCGGCTCCGGTTGGCCATCGAGAACGCCCGCGCGGCCAACATGCCCAACGAAAACATCGAACGGGCCATCAAAAAGGGCACCGGGGAACTGGAGGGCGTCGACTACCAGGAGGTCACCTACGAAGCCTACGCCCCCGGCGGGGTGGCGCTGCTCATCGAGACGACCACCGACAACCCAAACCGCACCGTGGCCGAGTTGCGCCACCTGCTCAACAAGCACGGCGGCAGCCTGAGCACCAGCGGCTCCGTGGCCTGGATGTTCGAACGGCGCGGACAGATCGTGGTCGATGCCGCCCGTTACGACGAGGCCACCGTCCTCGAACTCGCCTTGGAAGCCGGCGCCCAGGACGTGGAGGCGGACGTCGAGGAGGGCGTCCACATCATCGCGACCGCTCCGCAGGACTTCCACGCCGTCCAAGCGGCGCTGCGCGCCCGCGGCCTCCAGTGGCAGAGCGCCGAGCTGGCCTACGTGCCGAAGACCACTGTGCCCGTCGCCGGCGCCGAGGCGGAGAAGCTCCTGCGCCTGCTGGAACGCTTGGAAGAGCTGGACGACGTGCAAAAGGTGCACGCGAACGCGGACATCGACCAAGCCAGTTTGGTGGAGGCCTGAGGCGGTGCAGGTGGTCGTCGGGGTCGATCCGGGGACCACGATCACGGGCTACGGCGTGGTGGCCGATCGGGGCGACGGCGCCGTAACCCTGCTGGAGTGCGGCGTGGTGCGCCCCCGCGCCCGCGCGCCCTTGGCCGAGCGGTTGCGCGACGTCCACCTCGGGTTGTGCGAGGTGTTGGCTCGCCACCGACCCGTGGCGCTGGCGGTCGAGGCGGTGTTCGCCGGCCGCAACGCCCGAACCGCGGTGATCCTGGCCCACGCTCGTGGGGTGGCCCTGCTGGCCGCGGCCGAGGTCGGGGTGCCCGCGGCGGAGCTGCCCCCGGCGCGGGTCAAGCAACTGGTGGTGGGTACGGGCCGGGCAACCAAGGGACAAGTGGCGCGCATGCTCCAACACCGCCTCCGGTTGCGCACCCCGCCCCAACCGGCCGACGCGGCCGACGCCGTCGCCGTGGCCTTGGCCTTTTGCCTGGAGCGCGCCGCGCCGCGGCGAGCGCTCCGGCTGCGCGGATGATCGTGCGCCTACGCGGCACGTTGGTGCGCCGTGACGCCGCCACCGTCGAGGTGCTGACCCCCAGCGGTGTGGGCTACGAAGTGGCCGTCCCCACAACGGTTCTGGAACGCCTCCCGCGACTCGGCGAAGAGGTCGAGCTCCGCACCCTGCTGGTCCAGCGGGACGACGGCCCACAACTTTTCGGCTTCCTGGAGCCCACCGAGCGAGACCTGTTTGCGCGCCTCTTGACGATTCCCGGTGTCGGCCCGCGCCTCGCATTGACGCTGCTCTCGGCGCTCAACGCCTCACGCCTCATCGACGTCCTTCGCCGACGCGACGTGGCCGCCCTCATGCAGGTCAGCGGCGTGGGCCGAAAAACCGCTGAGCGGCTGGTGTTGGAACTGGCCGACAAGGTCCAGGACCTGGCAGCGTCGGCGTCCGCGCCCGTCGGCGGTGCGGTGCACGACGCCGTGCAGGCGCTCACCGTGTTGGGTTACGACCGGCTCGACGTCGAACCCATCGTCCGCGCCCTCGTCGCCGAGCAGCCGGGGGCGTCGACCGCGGAGGTCGTTCGCGAGGCCCTGCGGCGCCTCCGCTAGATCGGTTCCGCCGCGCGGCGACAGGCCAACCCGCGGCGCCGAGCGGGAAAGCAAACCCCGGGCCAGGGGTTCGGCACCCGTGGCGGGGGTTTGGGTATACCGGGGCGTTCGACGATGCCGAGGCCAGCGAAGCGTGGTGTGGCGCCTGAGGTGACAACACCGGAAGCGCTGCGGGACGAGGAGTTGGTGGAAGGCGGGCTGCGTCCGCAGCGGTTGTCGGAGTTCGTGGGGCAGGAAGCCGTCAAAACGCAATTGCGGATCGCGATCGACGCCGCGCGTCAGCGCGGCGAACCCCTCGATCACCTGCTGCTCTATGGCCCGCCGGGGCTGGGCAAGACGACGCTTGCCTTTCTGGTCGCGCGCGAGATGGGGGTGCAGTTGCGGGTCACCTCGGGCCCAGCGTTGGAGAAGCCGGGGGATCTCGTCCGGGAGTTGACCCAGTTGCGCCGCGGCGACCTCCTGTTCATCGACGAGATTCATCGACTGCGACCGATCATCGAGGAGTTCCTCTACCCGGCGATGGAGGACTACCGAATCGATGTGCGATTGGCGGAGGGGCCGCACGCGCAGATGATCTCCATGCCGGTGGAACCGTTCACCCTGGTGGGGGCCACCACCCGCTTCGGTCTGTTGACCCCGCCGATGCGGGCACGCTTCGGGCTGGTGGTGCGCCTCGATTACTACAGCGAGGCCGAGCTCGAGCGAATCGTGACCCGGTCGGCACGGCTGCTGGGCGTGGCGGTGACGCCGGAGGGTGCACGCACCATTGCCCGCCGCGCCCGCGGCACGCCGCGGGTGGCGAATCGGTTGCTGCGGCGGGTGCGGGACTACGCGCAGGTCCGCGCCGATGGCGTGATCACTGCGGACGTGGCCGAGGCCGCCTTGCAGCTCCTGCAGGTCGATGAGGATGGGCTGGACGTCATGGATCGCCGCCTCTTGGGATTGCTCGTGGACCGGTTTGGCGGCGGTCCCGTCGGGTTGCAAACCTTGGCGGTGGCGTTGGGCGAAGACGCCGACACGATCGAGGAGGTGTACGAGCCGTTCCTGATCCAATGCGGCCTCCTTCAGCGCACGCCGCGAGGCCGCATGGCCACCCCGGAGACGTACCGCCGTTTGGGCCGGACCCCACCCACGGCCGCGCAGCCCGAGTTGTTCGATGGTTGAGCTGCGCACGGCCGATTTTGACTACGAACTGCCCGAGGAGCTCATCGCACGCGAGCCGGCGCCGCGGCGCGATGCCAGTCGCATGTTGGTCGTCGATCGGCGAACGGGGGCGCTGGCGCATCGCACCGTGGCGGATCTCGTCGCGATCGTACCACCGGGCGACGCGTTGGTGGTCAACGAAACGCGGGTGATTCCCGCGCGACTGCGCGGGCGCAAATCGACCGGTGCGCGGGGCGAGATCTTGCTGCTTCACGCGGAGGACGCGGAGGCCCGGCGTTGGGTGGCCCTCGTGCGGCCGGCGGCCAAGTTGCGGGAAGGGGCATGGGTCGAGGTGGCGCCCGAGCTGGCGGTGGAGATCCTCGAGCGTCGGCCCGAAGGCCAGCGGTTGGTCGCGCTCCACACACCGCTGCCGCCGCTCGACGCGTTGGAACGCTTCGGGGAGGTGCCGCTGCCGCCGTACATCGGCCGGCCGGTGCGCCCGGAGGACCGGGAGCGCTACCAGACCGTCTACGCCCGTGTGCCCGGTTCCGTCGCCGCGCCCACGGCGGGTTTGCATTTCACGCCCGAACTGCTGGCCGCGCTGGAAGCGAAGGGCGTGCGCCGGGTGCCCGTCGTCCTCCACGTGGGGTTGGGCACCTTCCGCCCCGTTGCGGTGGACGACCCCGCCGCCCATCGCATGCATGCGGAATGGTATTGCGTGCCTCCCGAGAGCGCGGACGCACTCAACGCCGTGCGCGCCGCCGGCGGCGCCCTGTGGGCGGTGGGCACCACCGTGGTGCGCACTTTGGAGACCGCGGCCGACGCCAGCGGCCGCCTTCGCCCCGGCACCGGCTGGACCGACCTCTTCATCCGCCCGCCCTACCGCTTTCGCGCGGTCGACCACCTGCTGACGAATTTCCACCTGCCACGCTCGACGCTCCTCATGCTGGTGGCCGCGTTCGCCGGTCTGGAGCTCGTCAACCGTGCCTACGCCGAAGCCGTGGCCCAACGATACCGTTTCTACTCCTATGGCGACGCCATGCTCGTGCTCTGAGGCCGTCGGCACCTTCGCTCTCGAGGCGCAGGACGGCGCTGCCCGGGCCGGTCACCTCCACCTGGCCCACGGCGTCGTGCGCACGCCCGCTTTCCTGCCCGTGGGCACGCAGGCCGCGGTCAAGACGCTGGCGCCGGCGGAGGCGCGTGCGCTCGGGGTCGACATGATCCTGGCGAACACGTACCACTTGGCGCTGCGGCCCGGAGCCGCCACGATCGAAGCGTTGGGTGGGCTGCACCGCTTCATGGCCTGGGAGGGGCCGATCCTGACGGATTCCGGCGGTTACCAGGTCTTTTCCCTGGCCGCGATCCGAACGCTGCGCGAGGAGGGGGTGGAATTCCGCAGCCACCTCGACGGCTCGCTGCACCTCTTCACGCCGGAGAGCGTGCTCGACCTGCAGCGTGCGTTTGGTTCCGACATCGTGATGCCGCTGGACGAGTGCCCCCCGGGGGACGCAAGCGAGGCGACGCAGCGGGCCGCGGTGGAGCGTACCCTACGCTGGCTGGAGCGCAGTCGGGCGCACTGGCGGCGGCGCCAGGCGGAAGCGCCGACCCCGCAGTTGGTCTTTCCGATCTTGCAGGGAGGAACGAACACGGGTCTGCGGGCCGCCGCCGCGCAGGCGGTGCGCGCGCTCGACGACTGGCCGGGGTACGCGATCGGCGGGCTGTCCGTGGGGGAGCCCAAGCCGGCCATGTACGCGACGTTGGAGGCCACCGTACCGCACCTACCGGTCGATCGGCCCCGCTATCTCATGGGGGTGGGCTATCCGGACGACCTGGTCGAGGCGATCATCCGCGGGGTGGACTTGTTCGACTGTGTGGCCCCGACACGCAACGGGCGCAACGGCACCGCGTGGGTGGCCGGCGAGGGGGCGATCAACCTCAAGGCGGCGCGGTTTCGACGGGACCCCGGGCCGCTGGACCCGAGCTGCGATTGCATGGCCTGCGCCACCTTTAGCCGTGCCTACCTCCGGCACCTGGTGGTCGCCGGCGAGGTGCTGGCGCTCCGCTTGCTCTCACTGCACAATCTGCGCACCCTAGTGCGGTTGACGGAGGAGGCGCGCGCGGCCATCCGCGCCGGTCGCGTGATGGCTTGGGCGGCCGAGGCGCGGGCGCGGTACCCGACGCGGCGCGCCGCCGCGCGGACGTAACCGAGGATCGAGGGAGGCTCGATGGGCGTGTGGGCGCAGGCTGGAGGAGGCGCGGGGTTCGCGTTCCTGCTGCTGCAGTTCGCTCTCATCTTCGCCATTGTCTACTTCTTGCTCATCCTGCCGCAGCGGCGGGAGCAGCGGCGCCACCAGGAGCTGGTGCGGTCGCTGCGCCGGGGCGATCGGGTGGTCACGATGGGCGGTCTGGTGGGCGAGATCGTCGGCCTCAGCGACGACACGGTGACGCTCAAGACGGGCGACGCCCGGGTGGCGGTGCAGCGCACCTCGGTGATGCGCCGGTTAGAGCCGGCGGCCGCCGAATCGGGCGCCTAGGGCGGAGCCGCGACCGCGGCGTGGGGTACCGGAGCCGATGAGGAGGCGACGCCATGGCCATTCGGCCGATTCGCGTGCTCGGGGATCCGGTGCTGCGTCGCCGCGCCGTTGAGGTGGTGGCCGTCGACGACGCGGTGCGGGCGCTGATCGCCGATCTGTTCGACACGATGCGCGCCGCCGAGGGCATCGGCTTAGCGGCACCGCAGATTGGCGTGAGTTTGCGGGTGCTCGTGGCCGACGTGGGGCCGGAGGGGCCGGGGCCGCTCGCCCTTGTCAATCCGGTGCTCGTCGAGGTTAGTGCCGAGCGGGAGCGTGCCTGGGAAGGCTGCCTCAGCTTGCCGGGTCTGGAGGCCGAGGTGGAACGGCCGGCGTGGGTGGTGGTGACCGGTCTCGACGGCGAGGGCCGACCCGTGCGGCTCGAGGCGGCGGGGTTGCTGGCCCGCTGCCTTCAGCACGAAATCGATCACCTCGACGGACGCCTCATCCTCGACCGGGTGTCGCCGCTAAAGCGGCGCCTGCTGCTGGCGCAGTGGAAGAAAGAGCAGGCTCGCGGCAGCGCGCGTCCGCGGGCATGAGGGTGGTCTTCTGGGGCACTCCGGCCTTCGCCGTACCGGCGTTGCGTGCACTTGCGGAGGAAGGCCACGAGATCGTCGGTGTCGTCACCCAGCCGGACCGGCCCGCTGGCCGGGGCCGCCGTTTGCGCCCGCCGCCGGTCAAGGCGGTAGCCCAGGTGGAAGATTGGCCCGTGTTGCAGCCGGAGCGCGCGCGCGACCCGATGGTGCGGGCGCAACTCGAAGCGTGGGCGCCGGACATCTCCGTGGTCGTGGCCTACGGGCAAATCCTGCCGGCGTCGCTGCTAGAGGTGCCGCGCCTGGGTTCCGTGGCCGTTCATCCCTCGCTCCTGCCCGCCTGGCGCGGCGCCGCGCCCATCCCCTGGACGATCCTCGCCGGCGATGCCGTCACCGGGGTGACGATCTTTCGCCTGGATGCAGGGATGGATACCGGACCCATCCTCTTGCAGGTCGAGACGCCGGTGCTGCCCGAGGAGACCGCCGCCGAGCTGGCGGCACGCTTGGCGGAACTCGGTGCCGAGGCGCTGGTGGAGGCCCTGGCGCTGCTCGAGTCCGGCCAGGCGACGCTGCGGCCGCAGGACGATGCCGGCGCTAGCTATGCGCCCAAGATCGAACGGGCCCAGGCGCGGGTGGATTGGCGCCGGCCGGCGGAGGAGGTGGCGCGAGCGTTGCGCGCCTTTGACGACACCCCAGGGGCGTGGAGCGAGCTGGGCGGGGCACCGATCGCGTTGTTCCGACCTCGCGTGACGACGGAGCTGCCGGCAGCGCCGCCGGGCACGGTGCTGGTGGCCGATCCGCGCCGTGGGCTGGCCGTTGCCGCGGGGCAGGGCGCCGTGTGGGTGGGCGAGGTGCAGCCACCAGGGAAACGGCGCATGACGGCCGCCGAGTGGGTGCGCGGCCGCGGGGTGCGCGTGGGCGAGCGCTTCGTCTAAGCGATCCGATGGCCCGGGCGCGGACGCTGCCGCCGCTGCACGCGGTCACCGATGCACGCGTGCTTGCGCGGGCCGACTTCCTCGAGCGTGCCCGAGCGTTGCTGGCCGCCGGCGGGCCACGGTTGGCGTTGCACGTGCGTGGCCCGGGCTTGCCGGCACGGCGGCTGCTCGCCCTGGCCGATGCGCTGCGACCGGAGGCCGAGGCGCACGGAGCTTGGCTGCTCGTGCACGACCGCCTCGACGTGGCCCAGGCGGTCGAGGCCGACGGCGTCCAATTGCCCCAAACGGGGCTGCCGGCGGCGGTGGCGCGACGCCTGCTCGGGCCGCACCGGATCATCGGCGTCTCCGTGCACAGCCGAGCGGAGGCGGACGCCAGCCTACCCGAGGCGGATTTCTGGTTCGTCGGGCCGATCTACGCCACGGCGTCGCACCCGGGCCATCCCGGCGCCGGGCCGGCCCTCCTGGCCGCCATGCCGCCGGTGCGCCCGCGGGTGGCCATCGGCGGCGTCACCCCGGAGCGGGTGGCCGAACTACGGCGTGCGGGTGCTGTTGGGGTGGCCGTCCTGCGAGGCTTGTGGGACGCGCCGGAACCGGCCCTGGCGGCCACGGTATACCTGGCGAGGTGGAGCGATGCCGACGGCGACAACGATTCCGGTGCGCCTCAACGGTGAGCCGCGGCAGGTCCCCGCGGGCCTGAGCGTGGCCGACCTCCTCACCCATCTCGGGCTGGAGCCGCGCCTCGTCGTGGTCGAGCGCAACGGCGAGGTGCTGCGCCGCGAAGCCTACTCGTTCACGCCGGTGCAGCCCGACGACGTGCTCGAACTCGTTCACTTCGTCGGTGGGGGTTGAGCCATGTCGAGCGCGCCTCCCGCCGCCGCGCCCGCCACGGCCGATCCGTGGGCCGACGAACCGCTCGTCATCGCCGGGGTGCCGTTGCGCTCGCGCCTGCTGGTGGGCACCGGCAAGTACCGCGACCCCGTCACGATGGTGCGGGCGCTGGAGGCCAGCGGTGCCGAGGTGGTCACCGTCGCGGTGCGGCGGGTCGATCTCGAGCGCCGGGACGATACGATCCTCGCCCACCTCGACCCGCGGCGCTTCCGGCTGCTGCCGAACACCGCTGGGGCGACCACGGCGGCGGAGGCGATCCGCTACGCGCGTCTGGCCCGGGCCGCCGGCCTGTCGGACTGGATCAAGCTCGAAGTCATCGGCGACCCCGAGACGCTGCTGCCCGACGTGGCCGCTACCCTGGAAGCCGCGCGCCAGCTGGTCGCGGAGGGCTTCGTCGTTTTGGCGTACACGAACGACGATTTGGTCACCGCCTTGCGGCTGGAGGACATCGGTTGCGCCGCCGTCATGCCGCTGGCTTCGCCGATCGGCAGCGGGTTGGGTCTGCTCAATCCCTTCACGATCCGGGCGATCAAGCGACGGCTCTCCGTGCCGGTGATCGTGGACGCCGGTGTGGGCACCGCGTCCGACGCGGCGCTGACCATGGAACAGGGCGTGGACGGCGTGCTCATGAACACCGCCCTCGCCGAAGCGAAGGACTCCGTGCGCATGGCGCGAGCCATGCGGTTGGCGGTGGAAGCGGGGCGGCTGGCGTACCTGGCCGGTCGCATGCCGCGGCGCGAAATCGCTGTGCCCTCCAGCCCGACCTGGGGCTTGCTAGATTCGCCGTGAAGCACACACCGCCGACTCCCGCCCGTTGGGCCGCCTTCCAGGCCCTGCAGCGGGTGCGATCGGGCGAGCTGGCGGACCGCGCCTTCGAACGCGCCGCCGAAGGCCTCGACCGCCGCGCCCGCGCGTGGGCTCTCGAGCTGCTCTTGGGCACCCTGCGGTTGCAGGGCCGAATCGACCACCTCCTGACGCATGTCGTTCGCCCCGGGCTTGACCGCTTGGAGCCTGCGGTGCTCGACGTGTTGCGTCTGGGGGCCTATCAGCTCTTGGCCATGGACAGCGTGCCCGCCTACGCCGCCATCTCCCAATCGGTGGAGCTGGTGCGCGCCGCCGGGGCGCCGCGGGCCGCGGGGTTGGTCAACGGGGTCCTGCGCACGCTGAGCCGCGAAGCCGGCCGGTTGCCCTTTCCGGATCCGGTGGCCGATCCCGTGGGGCATTTGTCCACCTGGGGCTCGCATCCGCGCTGGCTGCTGGAGCGCTGGCTACGCCGCTGGCCGCTGGCCGAGGTGCAGGCGCTGGTGGAGGCCAACAATCGTCGGCCCGAGCTCTACGTGGTGCCCCTCGGGCTCACGGCCGAGGAGGCGCGCCAGCGGCTGGCGGCGGCGGGGATCGAGGCCGAGCCCTCGGTCCTGTACGAGCGCGTCCTGCACGTTCGCCCCCCGGCCGTGGCCGCCGACGTCCTGGCCGTGTTGCCCGCCGTCGTCCAGGACCCCGGCGCCGCGCTGGTGGCGCCCTACGCCGCGCCGCCGGCAGGCGCCCGCGTGTTCGACCTGTGCGCCGCGCCCGGGGGCAAAAGCTTGGCGTTGGCGGACCGCGGCGCGCAGGTCGTCGCCGCCGACGTGGCTCCGGTGCGGGTGCGCAAGCTGCGCCAAAACGTGGAGCGCGTGGGTTGGGCCGATCGGGTGCGCGTGCTCGTGGCGGACGGTCGTCAGCCGCCCTTCCCGTTCGGGTGTGCGGACCTGGTCCTGCTCGACGTGCCTTGCACCGGCACCGGGACGCTGCGCCGTCACCCGGACGCTCGCTGGCGCCTGCAGCCGGAGGATCTGGAGCGGCTGCCACGATTGCAGGCCGCCCTGCTCGAGGCGGCCGCACCGCTGGTGCGCGCAGGTGGGTGGCTGGTGTATTCCACCTGCTCTCTCGAGCCAGAAGAGAACGAGATGCAAATCGAGCGCTTCCTGGCGGCGCACCCGGAGTTCGCGCCCGATCCGAGCGACGAGCCGGCGGTGCGTCCCTGGCTCGACGAGCGGGGGTTCCTGGTGCTTCGTCCGCAGCGTTCCGGGGTGGACGGAGCCTTCGCCGCCCGGCTGCGCCGATGCCCCTGAGCACCTCGTCGCCACCGTGGCGCGAGCGCATGGCGGCGGCGGTGCGTCGCTTGGCCGAACACCCCACGACGCGGCGCTGGGGGCCGTGGCTCGGATGGACGGCGGGCGCGTTCGTGGTCGGGTACCTGTTCGCGGCGCTCGTCCTCTTTCCGCCGCGGCCCCGGCGCGAGGTCGTCACCACGCCGGACCTTCGCGGCCTGCCCGAGGCCGTGGCACGGCGTCGCGCCCTGGCCGCTGGGCTGGAATACGTCCGAGAGCGCCTGCTGCCTCATCCCAGCGTGCGCGCCGGGGTGGTGCTGGCCCATACGCCCCAGCCGGGCGAGGAGGTGCCGCCGGGCACGCCGGTGCGGTCACTCGTGAGCGCCGGGCCGCAGCCGGAGACGATCCCGGACGTGCGCCGGCTTCCCCAGGTGCGCGCCTGGTCCCTGCTCGATCGCCTCGGCTTTCGCGTGCGCTTCGTCGGCGCTCACGACCCGCTGACGCCGTTTGGGCGGGTGCTGGACGTGCGGCCAACGCCGGGTACTCGGCTGCCGATGGGGCGCACGGTGGAGCTTGTCGTCAGCCTCGGGCCGCGCGTGGTGGCTGTCCCCAACGTGGTTGGGCTGCCGCTGGACTCCGCCCGGGCGCGGCTCGGCGATCTCGGCCTGGCCACCGTTGTCGAGCGCGTGGTCGATCCGGCGCGCGCGGGGCTCGTGGTCGGGCAACGCCCGCCGCCGGGCGCCTCGGTCAGCGAGGGCCGCGGCGTGACGCTCGTGGTGGGTACGGCCGCGTCAGCGTCCATTCCCGCCGACAGTCCGGCGCTGCCGCCGACGGCGCCGACGGACACCACGCCGGCCACCCCGACGCATCCTCCCACGATCCCGCCGAGCCACCGATGAATCGTCTCGGTCGCACCGGTTTCGTTGCGCTCCTGGCGGTGGTCGCCCTGGGGTACGTACTCTGGCGCTACCGCACGACCCAGCCCGTCGACGTCGGCCGCCCAGCGCCGCCGGTGCGCGCCGTGGACCTTCAGGGCCGCCCCGTGGCCTTGGCGCAGCTGCGCGGGCAGGTCGTCTTGCTCAACATCTGGGCGACCTGGTGCGCACCCTGTCGCGAGGAGATGCCCTCGCTCGAACGCCTGCACCGGCGCTTGGCGCCCGAGGGTCTGCGGATCGTGGCCGTCAGCGTCGACGAGGGCGCGCGCCGTGTGGTGGCCGACTTCGCCCGGCGCTTCGGCCTGACGTTCGCCATTTGGCACGATCCCGCCAACCGCGTCGGCCGGGCGTACCGGATCACCGGCCTGCCGGAGAGCTTCCTGATCGATCGCGACGGCGTCATCGTCAAGCGCGTCATCGGCGCCAAGGTTTGGGACGACTCCGCCACCGTGGCGTTGGTCCGTCGTGTGCTGCACGAACGGTAGCTCACCATGCAACCCGATCGCCGCACCGACTGGACGTTGCGGGCTCTGGCCCTGGTCTTGGCCTTGGCGGTTTGGGTTGGCGTGCGGGCGGAGCGGGCGGCCGGTGTCTGGCTGGAGGTGCCGGTGCGCGTCGACCCCCCAAACGATTCCCTCGAACTGGCGGTGCCGCCGCGGCCGACACGGGCCCGAGTCCGCCTCGTTGGTCCGGTGCGTGCCCTTTGGGAGATGGCGCCCGACGGCTGGGCGCTCCGGGTCCGCCCCGCGCCCACGGCCGGCCGGCAGCTCGTACCACTGGAGCCGACGGATCTGCACCCGCGTCCGCAAGGGGTCGAGGCCGTCGAGGTGGAGCCGGAGCGGGTGGAGGTGGTGCTGCGCTGGCGCGCTCCGATGCCATGAGCGCCTTGGTCTTGGGGATCGAAACCTCGTGCGACGAGACGTCGGCGGCGGTGCTCGAGACCGAACGCTGCCTGCGGAGCCACGTCATTCTCTCGCAGGACGCCCACCGCGTTTTCGGCGGCGTGGTGCCCGAGCTCGCCGCCCGGACCCACCTGCGTACCCTGGACCGCGTGGTCGCCACCGCCCTCGAAGAGGCCGGGGTTCGCTGGCCGGATCTCGACCTGGTGGCCGTCACGGCCGGGCCGGGGCTGCTCGGTGCCCTGCTGGTCGGCGTGGTCTGGGCCAAGACGGCCGCCTGGGCTTGGGGCAAGCCGGTCGTCGGCGTGCACCACATGGAAGCGCACCTGTTCGCCACGGAGCTCGACCACCCCGAGGCGCAGCCGCCCTTTGTGGCCTTGCTCGTCTCTGGGGGACACACGCTGCTGCTCTTCGTGCCGGGCTGGGGCGACTACGTGCTGCTGGGTCAGACACGCGACGACGCCGCCGGCGAGGCGTTCGACAAGGCGGCCAAGCTTCTGGGATTGGGCTATCCCGGAGGGCCGGAGATCGAGCGTCTGGCCGCCCAGGGGGATCCGCAGCGGGTCCGATTGCCGCGGCCCTTGCTCCACGGTGGGCCGGAGGATCGCTACGATTTCTCTTTTAGCGGTCTGAAGACCGCGCTGCGAGGCAAGGTCCAGGCGGCGCGCTCACGGGGCGTGTTGGAGGCCGAGCGCGCCCACCTGGCCGCCGCGTTCCAGGCCGCAGTGATCGACATCCTGGTGGAGAAAACCCGCCGCGCGGTGCAAGACACGGGCTGCCGGCGCGTCGTTCTTGGCGGAGGGGTGGCCAACAGCCGGGCGCTGCAAGCGGCCCTGCGCCAGCGCCTGGGCGACGGGATCGAGCTCTACTTCCCCTCACCTCGTCTGGCTACCGACAACGCCGCCATGGTCGCGCGCGCCGGGGCGTTTCGGTTTTTCGAATGCGCTGAACGCGCCGGGCTCGACTTGGTGGCCCGTGCGAACTTGCCCTTTCCCGGTTTGCGCCCGGTCGCAGCGGTGCCCGCCTAGTGGGGCCGTTGTATCCTCGGGTGGCGGCGCGCGGCCCCTTCCCTCGCCGGGGAGCGCTGGTACATATTGCCCCGGCGCCGACCGCACGCCGTCGAATGTCACCCCGCAACCGATCCGTGGCCTCCGAACCCCAACCGTTCCCACCCGATGGCCGGGGCCTACGCGCCGACGAGGCGGCCGCGGTCGACGCCGGTTCGACGCTCCGCGAGCGGGCCCTCCGGGTGGCCGAACTCAACCACCTGGCGCGGGCGGCCGTGGAGGAGATGGGGCCCCTTTGGGTGGTGGGCGAAATCAGCAACCTGCGCACGTCGGCCAAGGGGCACGTCTACTTTGCCCTTCGCGACTTGGAGGAAGACGCGGCGGTCGACTGCGTGCTCTGGCGAGGGGTGGCGCAGACACTCCTCGCCCTTCCCTGCGATGGCGATCGGGTCCGGCTCTGGGGCCGACCAACGATCTACGCGCCGCGCGGCCACTTCGAGTTCGAAGTGCGCCGGCTGGTCGGGGACGGCGAGGGCTGGTGGCAACGGACGCGCGAGGCGTTGCGGGCCCAGTTGGCCGCCGAGGGCCTGCTGGCGCCAGAGCGAAAGCGGCCGCTTCCGACCTTCCCGCGGCGGCTGGCCGTGGTGACGTCCCGCCACGGCGCTGCCGTACACGACGTGATCGAGGTCGTGCGTCGCCGCGCCCCCTGGGTGGAGGTCCTCGTCGTGGACACTCGTGTGCAGGGCGAGGACGCAGCCGACAATATCGTGCGCGCGCTGCGAGCCGCCGAAGCCGCCAACCCCGACGTCGTCGTGGTGACCCGCGGGGGCGGCGCGCGCGAGGAGTTGTGGGTCTTCAACGACGAACGCGTCGTGCGGGCGGTGGCGACGCTGCGCGTGCCGGTGGTCTGCGCCATCGGCCACGAAACCGACGAGACGCTGGCCGAACTGGTGGCCGATCAGCGGGCGCCGACCCCGTCGGCCGCTGCGATGGTGGCGACGCCGGACGGCGCTGAGCTGCGGCGCCGCCTGATCGAGAGTCAGCGCCGGTTGACGCTCGCGATGACCCGCCTGCTGGAGGGGCGCCGCCATCGATGGGCACGCCAGCGCTCCGCCCTGGTGCAGCGCTGCGAGGAACGGTTGGCCTTGCAGCGCGCGCGCCTCGGCGAACGGGCCGCCTGGCTGGAGACCCTCGTGGCCGCCGCTCTCGAACGCCGCCGGCAACGCCTGGGTGCCCTGGCGCGGCACCTCGACGACCTGTCGCCCTTGCGCATACTCGGTCGCGGCTACGGCGTGCCCCTCGGCCTGGACGGCCGCGTCCTCCAGCGCCCGGAGGACTTCCCCGTCGACGGACGCTGGCGCCTCCTGTTGGCCTGGGGTCGCGTGCACGCACGCACCGAGAGCGTGGACCTTCGGCCTTGAGAAACGTTCCGATGGATCCCACCGCCGAGCCGGGTCTGGACGCCTTGCTCGATCGTTTGGACCTCATCGTCGATCGCCTCAGCCAGAGCAGCTGCTCGCTCGACGAGGCGCTTCGCCTTTACGAGGAGGGGGTCGCCTTGGTCCGCCAAGCACGCGCCCTGCTGGACCAAGCCGAGGTGCGGGTGCGGGAACTCGGCGCCGATGGAACGCTTTCCATCCTCCCCTAAGGGGACGCTGCCGCCCCAATTGGCGGAGGATCGGCAGCGGGTGGAAGGAGCGCTGCAGAGCCTTCGGCGGGCGTATCTGCCGCGGGTTCCGGAGCCCCTGCGCGCCGCGGTCGGCTACGCGTGGGAGGGGCCGGGCAAGCGGTTGCGCCCGCTGCTCTGCATCGCCGCGTATCGGGCGGTGCGCGGCGAGGCCCCGGACGCGGTCGTCGAGTTGGCCACGGCGCTGGAGTTGGTGCACACCTACTCCTTGGTCCACGACGACCTGCCCTGCATGGACGACGACGATCTGCGCCGCGGCCGGCCCACGGTCCATCGCGTTTTCGGGGCGCGCGTGGCCCTCCTGGCCGGGATGGCCCTACTGCCGATGGCGTTCGACGTGCTCGAGACGGCGGGCCAGCGTCTGGGCCTGGCCCGCCACGTGCGCGCCGGGCTGCGGCGCGAGCTGGCCTGGGCGGCGGGGCCGGCCGGCATGGTGGGCGGCCAGTGGCTCGATCTGGCGGCGGAAGGGCGGCCCGTGGGGCTGCGGCAACTGGTGGCCATCCACCGGGCCAAAACTGGCGCGTTGTTGACGGCCAGCGTACGCTTGGGGGCGCGAGCGGCCCGCGCGCCCCGCCCCGTCCTTCAGGCCCTGACGGCGTACGGACGCGCACTCGGGTTGGCGTTCCAAATCGTCGACGACATCCTTGGCGTTACCGGTTCGAGTGAGGAAACCGGCAAACCCATCGGGCGGGACGACGCCCGCGCGAAGGCCACGTACCCGCGGATCTTCGGCCTCGAGGGCGCCCGCGCCCGCGCCCGCGAAGCCGCTGCCCGCGCGCTCCACGCTCTGCGCCGCTTGGACCGCTCCGAGCCGGAGCTCATCGCCCTTGTTCATCTGGCCGTCCACCGGTCTCGCTAGCGCACTTCCGCGCCGCGGCTGGGGTACCTACTCTCCTGACCAACAAGGAGGCTGGCCGTGCCGTTGCTCGACGCCATCCGCTCACCCGCCGACCTGCGCCAACTGCCGCTGGAGCGGTTGCCCGAGCTGGCGGCCGAGGTGCGCGAACGCCTCCTCGACGTGATCTCCAGCCACAAGGGCGCCCACTTCGGCTCGAACCTCGGCACCGTCGAGTTGGCAATCGCTCTCCACTACGTATTCGATACCCCTCGCGACCAGCTCGTCTGGGACGTCGGCCACCAAGCCTACCCGCACAAGATCCTCACCGGTCGGAACGAGCGCTTGCCCACCATCCGCAAGTACGGCGGCCTGGCGCCCTTCCTGCGCCGCGACGAGTCGGAATACGATGTGTTCGGCGCCGGCCACGCCGGCACCGCCGTCTCCGCGGCGTGCGGCATCGCCGCCGCGCGCGACCTCAAGGGCGAACGCTTCGACGTCGTCGCCGTCGTCGGCGACGGCGCCCTGACTTGCGGGCTCACCTACGAGGCGCTCAACAACGCCGGCCATACGGACCGCGACCTCATCGTCGTGCTCAACGACAACCAGATGTCGATCTCGCCCAACGTGGGCGCGATTCACAAATACCTGACCGCGGTGCGCGCCAGCCCGCTCTACAACCGCCTGCGCGAAGAACTCAAACGCTTGGTGCACGCGGCTCCGAAGCTCGGGTCGTTGGGCGAGATCCTCGAGCACCTGGCCGTGCGCACCGACGACGCCCTGAAAGGCCTGGTGGTGCCCGGCATGCTCTTCGAGGAGCTTGGCTTCCGCTACATCGGCCCCATCGACGGGCACGACCTGCCCCTGCTGGTGGAGACCCTGCGCGGGGTGCGCCGCATGCGCGGGCCGCGCCTGGTGCATGTGCTCACCACCAAGGGCAAGGGCTTCGCGCCGGCGGAGGAGGACCAGGTCAAGTGGCACGCCGGTGGCGGTTTCGACAAGCGCACCGGGGCACCTGTGGCCGTGCCCAAGCCCAGCCCGCCGCGCTACCAGGTCGTGTTCGGTCAGGCGCTGGTGGAGTTGGCTCGCCACCGGCCCCACGTGGTGGCGATCACCGCCGCCATGGCCACCGGTACCAGCCTCGACCTGTTCGAGCAGGCCTACCCGGACCGCTTCTTCGACGTGGGTATCGCAGAAGGCCACGCCGTCACCTTCGCCGCGGGTCTGGCCACCCAGGGCGTCAAACCGGTGGTGGCGATCTACTCCACGTTTCTCCAGCGGGCCTACGACTCCATCGTCCACGACGTGGCGCTGCAGGATCTACCCGTGCTTTTCTGCCTCGACCGCGCGGGAATCGCCGGCGACGACGGCCCCACGCACCACGGAGCTTTCGACCTCTCCTATCTGCTCGGGGTGCCAGGGATGACGATCGCCGCGCCCAAGGACGCCGACGAACTCGTTGCCCTACTGCGTCTCGGGCTCGATTGGACCCGGGGCCCCTTTGCGATTCGGTACCCACGGGACGTGGTCCCGGCCACCCCGCGACCCGTCGAGGAAATTCCCGATCTGGCCTACGGGACGTGGGAGGTGCTGCGACGCGGCCGCGACGTCGCCCTCTTAGCCGTGGGGACGATGGTCTTGCCGGCGTTGGCCGCCGCGGAGGCGTTGGCGGCCGAGGGGATCGCCGTCACCGTGGTCAACTGCCGCTTCGTCAAGCCGCTGGACGACGCCACGTTGGCGGCCCTGTTCCCGGCGCACGGGCGGCTGCTGACGGTGGAGGAGGGGACGGTGGTCAACGGCTTTGGTGCCTACGTGCGCGCCTACGTGGGCGAGCGCTGGCCGGAGGTGCAGGGTGCTTCCCTGGGGTTGCCCGACCGCTTCGTGACCCACGGCGACCGCGCCGAGCTGCTGAGCGAGGTGGGCCTGACGCCCGAGGGAATCGCCGCGGCCGTGCGGGCCCTGGTGGGTCGAGCGGCGATGCGGGCCAGTGCCTAGGCGCCATGCCACCACTGCGCTGTCTGGGCGTGGTGGCCCATCCCCAACACCTGGGCCCGGCGCGGCGCGCGCTCGACGAGGTGGCCACCTTGGCCCGACGCTACGGCGCCCAGTTGTGCGTGGAGCCGACGCTGGACCCCGACGCCCCGGCCCTCGAGCCGGGCCGCTTGGCGGCTCTCGACCTGCTCCTAACCCTCGGCGGCGACGGCACCCTGCTGCGCGGCGCTCGCTTGGTCCTCGCCCATGGGGTGCCGGTGCTTGGCGTCAACTTCGGCCGCCTCGGCTTCCTTACCTCGGTGACGCCGGAAGAGCTGCCGGACGCCTTGGCCGCCTTCGCGGAGGACCGAGCCGTCTTCGACGAGCGCATGGTGCTCGAGGCGCGCGAGGAGACGGCGGACGGGAGCGTCCGCCGCACCTATCGCGCCTGCAACGACGTCGTCCTCCATCGTGGGGGCTTCGCCCGCGTGGTGCGCATCCGGCTCTGCGCCGACGGGGAGGAGGTGGCGGCCTACCGGGCCGACGGGATCATCCTGGCCACGCCGACGGGTTCCACCGCGTACTCCCTGTCGGCCGGCGGGCCCGTTGTCCATCCGCGCTTCGAGGGCATCCTGGCGACGCCGATCTGCCCGCACACCCTGGCCGTCCGGCCCCTCGTGCTGCCGGCGGACGAGACCGTGACGGTTCAGGTGGAGGAGCCGGACGGGGATGTGGTGTTGACCGTCGACGGACAGGAGGGGGCGGCCCTGGGTCGGGGGGAACGGGTGGTGGTCCGCCGAGCCGAGCCGCCCCTGCGGCTGGTGCGGTTGCCGGGGCAGACGTTCTTCGCCACGCTGCGGCGCAAGCTCGGTTGGGGCGACCCGGTGGCCTAAACGGCCCGCGGTGCGCCCGTCATCGATCGCGAGACCACCCTACAACCGTTCGTCGAGCGCACGGGTGGCTCCAAAAAAAGGCGTGGGCCGCGCGCGGCCCACGCCCCGGGCGCGGCGCCTTGCCGCCCTTACGGTGACGTGAGAATCGTCCCGTCGCCAGTGACCACGAACAGGCCGTTTCCGAACGCAACCCCGTACAGATAGCGCGACGTGTTCGACGTCCGCGGCACCCAGGTCGCGCCGTCGCTCGACGTCAGAATCCTGCCGCCCAGGCCAACGGCGACAAAGGTGTTGGCACCGAACCCGACCCCGGCCAGGGTTTCGGTCACGCCGGAGCTCCGCGGCGTCCACGTCACTCCGTCCGGGGAGGTGAGGATCGTCCCAAGCGAGCCGACGGCCACGAACACACCGTTGCCGTAGGCAACATGGTTCAGCCCCTGCGAAGTGTTGGAGTTTCGCAGGGTCCACGTGACGCCGTCGTTCGACGTGATGATGGCGCCCCGGGAACCAACGGCCACGAACGTATTGTTGCCGAAGGCAACGCCATTCAAGAGGGGTTCCGTGTTCGTCGGCAGCGACCGGCGAGTCCACCGCAAGCCGTCGCTCGACGTGAACACGACCGGAACGGGCAACGGATTCTCCTCCAAACCTACGGCCACAAAGGACCCAGCACCGTAGGTCACGTCTTTGAAGTACGTAAAGACGCTGGCGTCAACCGAGCGGCGTTGCCACGTCGCACCGTCGGAAGAGGCCAGCACCAACCCCTTCGAACCCACGGTGACGAAGGTGTTCACGGCGAAAGCGACGCCGTGGAAGCCGACGCCCCAGCCGGAGGTTCGGGGCGTCCAGCTGGCCGCGTCGGAGGAGCCGAGCACCAACCCGCCACCGCCGACGACGACGAACGTGTTCGTTCCGAACGCGACGCCGAAGAGGGTGCGCTGCGTACCCGATGACTGCGGGGTCCACGTGACTCCATCCGCGGAGGTGAGAATCGTGCCGTTGTCCCCGACCGCAAGGAAGCGGCCGTTGACGTACTCGACCTCCTGAAGATTGTCCGTTCCTCCCGACGAGCGCGGCGTCCAGGTCGCGCCGTCCGAGGAGGTGAAAATGCCGCCTTTCCTGCCGACCGCGACGAACGTGCCGGCGCCGAACGCGACGTCCAACAGCTCATTCTGCGTTGTCACCACGGCTGGACTCCACGTGGTTAGATCGCTCGAGCGGTACGCTCGGCCAGAGATGTCCACCGCGACGTACGTGCCGTTTCCGTACGCAACGCCAAAAAAGGCGCTGGAACCCGACAAGGTTTGCATCGACCACGTCGTGCCATCCGAGGAAATGGCGACGATTCCGCCGCCTCGACCTGTGCCCACGGCGACGAATCGGTTGCCGCCGGTGGCACCGTAGGTTACGTCGAACCAAGCAGAAGCTGCGCCGGAGGAACGCTCCGTCCACGCGGTGCCGTTCGTGGAGGTGTAAATCTTTCCCTGGTTGCCGACCGCGACGAAGGTGTTGGCGGCAAAGGTAACTCCCCAAAGACCAACGCCGGGGGCGACGGAGCCGGTCGTCCAGCGCACCCCGTCGCTCGAGGTGGCCAGCGTGCCGTCGTCCCCGACGGCGACGAACAGGCCGTTGCCCCAAGCCACGTCGTTAAGCGTCAGGGGTTCGAAAACCCGTTGCGTCCACGTCGCTCCGCCACTGCTCGGCGTCGTGGCCACGGTGATGGTCAGGTTTGCCTCTCGAACGAGCGAGCCCGACGTGGCTCGCAGCCGCAGGCGGTAGGTGGCGGGGTTGGTGGAACTGGCCACCGCGATCGTCAGGCTTTGCGACACCGGATTCGTGCCGCTGACGTTGAGACTTGTCGGCGACAGAGCAATCCCCTGGGGCGCGTTGCCTTGCGCGTCGATCAGCGCCAAGGACACGGACCCGGTGAAGTTGTTTTGCGGCGTGAGGGTGAGCGTGGTGGTCCCCGAGGTACCGGCGACGATGCGCAGGCTGTCGGGCGAGAGCGCCACGGTGAACGACGGCGCCGCGGTGACGTTGAGGGTCACGTCGCGCTCCAGGCTTCGGTCGCCGTAGCTAAAGCTGACCCGAAGGGATCGCGAGCCGGTGGGCGCCGAAGGGCTGACCGAAACGGTGATGCTGTCCGTCAGTCGACTGGCTGGGGGGATGTTCAGCGTCCGGCTGGCGCTGGTCGGGTCAAGCCAGGTCGGCGGTTGCCGCCCTCCGTCAATCGCACGGTGACGGATCCTTGAAATCCTCTCTCCGAGGTCAGGATGTAACGCACCACCGCGCGGCTGCCCTGGGCGACGGGATTGGGGCTGACGGCGACGTCGAGCAAGTTGAGATCCGGCGGCGGGGTCGTGGGTGTGGTGCTGGTATCTTGGCAAGCGGCTACGGCCAGAGCCAGGACCGCCGCCGCGCGGCTGGATGTTGGGCGCATGGTACCGTCTCTCTGCTGCGGTTCCGACGGTGGGCGACTCGGGCGGGCCGCGCCGCCCCAGGGTGGGGTATCGATGCCCCAGCGAGGTGGAGGAGCCGGGGCGCGTCGGCGCCCAAAGGCCTGCACCGTTGGCGCTCGGCGGCGTGGGTCGAGCCGTTGCCCGGTGCCCGCCGCCACGGGGATGGGGCAACCGCTGTGCCCGCGCGGCGGCTAGACGGGCGGGGGAGGACGCGACGCGAAGTGCTGAAACGATCGTTCGGTCGCGGGGCGGCGGTCCGCGCCCTCGGACCACCAAACGCCGGCGCCGGCTTCGGCGGTGCCCAGCCGGGTAAGCGGCAGACCGAAGGTCGCTTCGAAAGCGGCGCGGTGCGACGCCACGGTGCCCGGCGGGGCGAGGAGCAAGAGCTCGTAGTCCTCGCCCCCGGTCACGGCCAGCTCCCAGGCGTGGGAGGGTAGCGCCGCGCGTACCGCCGGATCGATGGGAACCGCCTCCGGGTCGAGCACCAGGGCCACCTCCGAGGCGGCCGCCACGTGAGCCGCGTCGCCCACGAGCCCGTCGGACAGGTCGATAGCCGCGCGCAGCGGCACCCGGGCGCGCAGCCACAGCGCCTCCTGGACGCGGGGTTGTGGCCGCGCGAAGCGGGCGCGCAGGCGCGGTGGCGGCGCCTGCCCCTGGGCCCAACAGGCCACCGCCCCCGCCGCGCCACCGAGCCAGCCCGTCACCCACACCTCGTCCCCCGGCCGACCGCCCCCACGCCCCACCGGCGCCGCCGTCACGCCCACGGCGACGACGTCGACGACCAACGGGCCCGGGGAGCGCGTCACGTCGCCGCCCAGTAGGGCGCCGCCGAGCGCTTCCACCATGGCGCGTGCCCCCCCGACCAGCGCCACCGCCGCGTCGGGCACGTCGGCATCCGGCACGGCCAGCGACAGCAACACACCGCGCACTTCGGCGGCCACGGCGGCCAGGTCGCTCAGCGCCGCCGCCGCCGCCCGTTGCCCGATCTCCTCCGGCGTCAGCCACGCACGCCGGAAGTGCACGTCTTCCACCGCGAGGTCGGTCGAAACGACAACGTCCGGCTCGGCCAACCAGGCCACGTCATCCCCCGGGCCCCAACGCACGCCGGGCGGAGCGGGCGCCGCCCCAGCCACGAAGCGTCGGATCAGATCGAATTCCGGCCCCGGGCCCAGCCGCATCAGTAGGCCGGCGGGTCACTGGCGGGGAAAGTTTCCTCCAGACTCTCCTCGACGAGGGTCGGAGCCACCCGTTCTCCCGGCGCCGTCAACGGTGCGGCATGCAAACCGTTACGCCCCTGCGGGCGTCGGCCGTCGAGCAACTGCCGCAGCACGTAGGGCAGGATGCCGCCGTGGCGCACGTAGAGCACCTCCTGCGGGGTGTCCAGGCGCACGCGCACCCAGAATTCCGTGCGACGGCCGTCGTCCGCCGTGGCCACCACCTTCAGCTCCCGCCCCGGGGCGAAGTCCGCTGCCACCAGCTCGGGCAACCCCTCGAGATCGTAGACCTCGCGCCCGGTCAGTCCCAAGGTCTCCGCGTTCTCGCCCTCGCGGAACTGCAATGGCACGATTCCCATGCCGACGAGATTCGAGCGATGGATCCGCTCGAAGCTCTCGGCGATGACCGCCCGCACACCCAAGAGGTACGGCCCCTTGGCCGCCCAGTCCCGGCTCGATCCGGAGCCGTACTCCTTCCCGGCGATGACCAGCAGCGGCACGCCCGCGTCGCGGTAGCGCATGGCCGCCTCGTAGATCGTCATGACCTCGCCGTCGGGCAGGTAGAGCGTGTAGCCGCCCTCGATCTGTGGCACCAGGCGGTTGCGCAACCGCACGTTCGCAAAGGTGCCGCGAACCATGACCTCGTGGTTGCCGCGGCGCGCGCCGTAGGAGTTGAAGTCCTTGGGCGCCACGCCGTGGGCGATCAGGTACTGGCCCGCCGGTGAATCCTTCTTGATCGAGCCGGCCGGGGAGATGTGATCCGTGGTCACGCTATCGCCCAGCAGCGCCAGCACCCGCGCGCCCCGGACCTCGGGGATGCGCGTCGGCGCCTGCCGCGGCATGCCGTCGAAGTAGGGCGGTCGGCGGATGTACGTGGAGCCCGGGTCCCAGGCGAAGCGTTCGCCGCTGGGTGCCGGTAGCGCCTGCCAACGCTCGTCGCCGTCGAACACGCGGGCGTAGTTGCGCCGGTACATCTCCGATTCGATCGCGGACTGGATGACCGCCTCGATTTCCTCCCGCGTGGGCCACAAGTCTCGCAGGAACACCGAGCGTCCGTCGCGGTCGACGCCGATCGGTTCGTTGTAGGGGTCCCAATCGATCCGGCCCACCAGCGCGTAGGCAACCACCAGCGGCGGCGACATAAGGAAGTTCGCCCGAACCTCGGGCTGGATCCGACCTTCGAAGTTTCGGTTGCCCGACAGCACCGAGCAGACCACCAAGCCTTTGCGCGCGATCGCGTCGGACACCTCGGGCAGCAGAGGACCGCTGTTGCCGATGCAGGTGGTGCAACCGTAGCCGACCACGGCGAACCCAAGCTGCTCCAGGTACGGCAGGAGCCCGGCGCGCTGGTAGTATTCCGTCACCACGCGCGAGCCGGGCGCCAGCGACGTCTTCACCCAAGGCTTGGGCCGCAGCCCTCGCTCGGCGGCCTTCTTGGCCACCAACCCCGCGGCCACCATGACGGCGGGATTCGAGGTGTTCGTACAGCTTGTGATGGCGGCGATCACCACCGAGCCATGGCGCACCTCGTCGCCGGCGGGCTGCTGCAGCACCTCCGGCGGCTGCTGCTCCGGGGCCGGTTGGGGCGGGAGCAGCGACGGCAGCGCCTCGACGAAGGCTCGCTTGGCTTGGGACAGCGGCACCCGGTCCTGCGGGCGACGCGGCCCGGCGATGCTGGGCTCCACCGTGTTGAGATCGAGCTCGATGACGTCGGTGAACACCGGCTCCCGGGCGTCGGGGGTGTGGAAGAGACCTTGCTCCTTCATGTAGGCCTCCACCAAGGCCACCTGCTCCTCCGAGCGACCGGTGAAGCGCAGGTAATCGAGCGTGGCCTGGTCCACCGGGAAGATGGCGACCGTGGCCCCGTACTCCGGCGCCATGTTGCCGATCGTGGCCCGGTCGGCCAGGCGCAGCTGCGCCACGCCGGGGCCGAAGAACTCGACGAATTTGCCCACCACGCCCTTCTTGCGCAGAATCTCCGTGACGGTGAGCACCAGGTCGGTGGCCGTGGCCCCCTCCGGCAACTCACCGACCAGCCGAAAGCCAATGACCTCGGGGATGAGCATGGCGATCGGTTGGCCGAGCATGGCGGCTTCCGCCTCAATGCCGCCAACCCCCCAGCCGAGCACCCCCAGGCCGTTGACCATCGGGGTGTGGGAGTCGGTGCCCACCAGCGTGTCCGGAAAGGCCACGCGGCCATCCGGGCCGCCGGGCGCGTCGAACACCACGCGGGCCAGGTACTCCAAGTTCACCTGGTGCACGATGCCCATATTCGGCGGCACCACCTGGAAGTTGGCGAACGCCCGCTGGCCCCACTTGAGGAAGGCGTAGCGCTCCCCGTTGCGTTGGTAGTCGAGCTCCTGGTTGAGGCGGAACGCCTCGGGCGTGCCGAAGGCGTCGACTTGGATGGAGTGATCGATGACGAGCTCGACGGGCTGCAACGGGTTGATCGTTTTGGGATCGCCGCCGAGCTCGGCCATGGCGTCGCGCATGGCGGCGAGGTCGACGATGGCGGGCACGCCGGTAAAGTCCTGCAAGAGGACGCGCGCGGGCATGAAGGCGATCTCGCGCTCCGGCGGCTGGCGCGGATCCCAACGAGCCAAGGCGAGGATGTCCTCGGCGGTGACGGCGAAACCGTCCTCGTGGCGCAACAAATTCTCCAGCAAGATTCGCAGGGAATACGGCAGGCGTCCCAGGTCGATGCCTTCCGCCTCGAGCGCGGCCAACCGATAGAAGGTGTACCGGCGGTCGCCTACCCGCAGGGTGGATCGAGCCCCAAAACTGTCGTGCATTCCTGTCTCCTTAGCCGAGCGAACGACAACCGTTGCGATCCTTGTGCCAACGGCCGCGTGCCAACGGTACAGTACGCCGACGCCGCCCCGACGTGCGCCGCTCGTTCGGAACCGGAGCCGACGGGGTCGGTACCGGAACGCGCGACGATGAACGAGACGCTCGGCCGAGAAGTCATCCTGGTGGGCGACAAGGTTCTCATCAAGCCCGAGGAGGAGAGCGCCCGCACGCCCACCGGGTTGTACCTACCGCAGAGCGTCCAGGAGCGCGAGCAAGTGGGTGGGGGCTACGTGGTCAACGTAGGGCCCGGCTACCCGTTGGTGGAGACCGGATCGGACCGGGAGCCGTGGTCGCGCAGCGGGCCGGAGCTGCGCTACGTCCAGCTGCAGGCGCGGCCGGGCGACTACGCGCTCTACCTGCGCCGCGAGGCGGTGGAGATCGAGCTGGACGGCAAGCGCTACGTGATCGTGGCCCACGGCAGCATCCTCCTGCTCATTCGCGATCGCCTGCCTTTGCCCTGACCGGGGCGCACGCTGGACCTTCGGCGAAACCCGGCGGCTCGATTTGAATCGTGACGTGATCGAGGTGGAACTCCTCGCCAACCCGACGGTGCATCTCCGCCAACGCCGCGGCGGCGTCGCCGCCCGGCTCCACGACGGCATGGGCGCTCACGGCGTAGCGGCCGCTGGCGATGGTCCACACGTGGACGTCGTGGACGTCGCGCACTCCGGGCACGTCGGCGAGGCGGTGCGCCAGCGCCCGCGGGTCCACGGACGGCGGGGCCGCTTCGAGCAGGACGGCCACGGCCTCCCGGCCGACGTTCCACGCACCCAGGAGCAGCAGCCCCGCCAGCAGCAGGGAGACCGCGGGGTCGGCCCATCGCGCCCCCAGCAACACCAAGGCGGCCGCGACCAAGGCGGCCACGCTGCCCAGCACGTCGCCCACCAGATGCAGCCAAGCGCTGCGTAGATTGAGGTTTCCGCGGCGGGGATGGAGGAGCGCCAGTCCGAACAGGTTGACGCCCAAGCCTACGGCGGCGATGGCCGCCATGCCGGGCCCGAAAATCGTCGGGGGCTGGCGCAGCCGCTCGAGTGCTTCGAGCACGATCCAGACGGCCAGGGGCACGAGCAGCGCGGCGTTGCCCAGGGCCGCCAGGATCTCGGCGCGGTGGTAGCCGTAGGTGTAGCGCGGCCGCGGCGGCCGCTGCGCCAGCCACAAGGCGCCCGCGGACACGAGCAGCGCGGCCACGTCGCCCATCAAGTGGCCGGCGTCGGCCAGGAGGGCGAGGGAACCGGTCCACCATCCGCCCACGGCCTCCAGGGCCGTGGTCAGCGCGAACAGACCGGCCAAGGCCGCCAAGCGGCGCTGGTCGCTCGCCCGCGCGCGGGCGTCAGCGGGCCGTGGCGGCCGCCGGTGCGCGCGGCGCATGGTCGCCCCCGCGCCGAGCCCGCCGCCATGCCAGCACCATCACCGCCGCGCCGGCCAGGATCATGGCGAAGCAAAGCACCTGCCCCATCGTGAACGGGCCGAGCACGGTGCCCAGCGGATCGCCCGGGTTGCGAAACTGGGGATCGGGTTGGCGGAAGAACTCCAAGCCGAAGCGCACGGTTCCGTAGGCGATCAGGAACGCCCCGCCGAGGGCGCCGGGCGGCCAGCGATCGGTGCGGCCGAAGGCGCGGTAGAGCCCCCAGACGACGAGCCCGACGAGCAGGCCTTCCCCCAGGGCTTCGTAGAGCTGGGAGGGGTGCCGCAGGGGCACGAACGGGCGGACCCGATCCCACAACCCGGTCTCGTAGGCGTGCTTGATCGCCAGCTCGCGGGCGCGCAGGGGGAGCGTGTCGACGCCGAGGAGGCGCTCGGCTACGGGGTCGGTGGGGAAACGCATGGCCCACGGGACCTCCGGCGAGGCGACGCGGCCGTAAAGCTCCCCGTTGATGAAATTCGCAATGCGCACCGCGAAAATGCCCGGCGGCACGGCCAAGGCCACGGCGTCGCCAAGGCGGAGGAAGGGCAGCCGATGCCGCCGGGCCGTCCACGCCACGGCCAAAAGCATCCCGATCAACCCGCCGTGGAAGGACATGCCGCCTTCCCAGATGCGCAGCAGCCGCGCCGGTTCGCGGAGCAGGTCGGGCAGATCGTAGAAGAGCATGTAGCCCAACCGACCACCGGCGATGACGCCCACGATGGCCGCCGTCACCAAGTCGCTCAGCGCGGCCTCCGTCATCGGGAGCCAACCGCGCCGGATGAGCTGACGGAGGATGGCGTACCCGGCGACGAACCCCACCAGGTACATGAGGCCGTACCAGCGAATGTCGATGGGGCCCGGCAGATCGATCGCCACCGGGTCGATGCGGGGATACGGAATCTCCGCGAAGATCATCGTCGCGCGGCCTGCGCCCGCGCCGCGGCTTCCGCCGCTCGCATCTCGAAGAGGGCCCGCTCCAACGAACCCGCCTCGCTATCCCGCACCAAGCGCGTGTAGATTTCGGCCGCGCGGGCCGGATCGCGCTCCATCAGCACGGCACCCGCCTTCTGGAGCGCCTGCCGGCGATCGAATGCCAGCCGCGCGTGGTCGGCCACGCGCAGGTACTGCCGCACCGCCGCGTCGACCTGCCCCGCGGCTTGGTAGGCGTCGCCGAGGAGGAGGGCCGCGCCGGGGCCCATGGCCGAGTCCAAGTCCTTGGTCACGGGCCGCAGGGCAGCGATGGCCCGCGCCGGCTGGCCCAACTCCAGGTAGCTGCGGCCCAGCAACACTCGGGCTTGCGCGGCGGCCGGCGTGCCATCGAAGCGCTGCACGAAGCTTTCCAGTTCCCGCGCCGCCACCGTGGGATTGCCGACCGCCAAGGACTGCTGCACCCGCCACAGTTCGGCCGCGGCGCGCTCGGCTCGCTGGCGCCGGCTCCAAACGGCGTAGAGGCCCACCGCGACGGCGACCACCAAGACCGCGGCCGCCAGAAGGAGCCAGCGGGTGTGGCGCCGGGCCCAATCCCAAAGCTGGAGGGCCCGCGCGGCCAACAAATCGGCGTCGGGCGCCGACGAACGAGGCGGCTGGGAGGCGACGGCAGCCATCGATGGATCGGACGTTGCGTTTCGCTGGTGATCGTCGGAACGGTAGGGCGTCGCAACGGCGGTGTCAACGCGACCGCCTGGTCGGGACCCAAGGAACCTTGTACCTTTCCGTCCTAGCCATGGATTCGTTCGACGTTCGCCTGCGCGCGATCGCCGTCCTGCTCGTCGGGGGTCTGCTGGGCGGCTGCGGCGATGGCGCCGCGGAGAGCGGGCCGCGCGCCGCGGATCCGGCCACGCAAAGCGCCGCCCCGCGTCGCCCGCCCTCTTGGGAGGACAGCTGCGTGGCCCGGCTGCGCGCCAAGGAGGCGCAGGCCCGGCAACAACCCGACACGACGCTCCCGCCCGGCTGGCCGGTCCCGGGGCCGCCCCGCCGCCCGGGCTCCCTGCTGCCCTGCTACCGGATCGTCGCCTTCTACGGCAATCCCTTTTCGAAACGCATGGGGATCCTGGGCGAGCTTCCGCCGGATCAAATGCTGGCCCGCCTCGATCAGGAGGTGCGCGCCTGGGAACGGGCGGACCCGTCCACCCCCGTCAAGCCGGCCCTCCACCTGGTCACCGTCGTTGCCCAAGGCGACCCAGGGCGCGACGGTATGTACCGCGTCGTGATGCCGGACAGCATCGTTCAACTCGTGCTCGACTGGGCCAAACGGCGCGACGCGCTCATCTTTCTTGACCTCCAGGTGGGGCTCAGCACGGTGCCGGCGGAGTTGCCCAAAGTGCTCAAATGGCTCCGGCTGCCCCACGTGCACCTGGCCCTCGACCCGGAGTTCGCCATGCGGACCAAAGGCGTGCCCCCGGGCCGGCGCATCGGCACGTTGGACGCCCAGGACATCAACTACGCGATCGACGTCTTGGCCGACTTGGTCGAGCGCGAACACCTGCCTCCGAAGATCCTGATCGTTCACCGCTTTACCCGTGGCATGATCACGAACGCGCGCCAAATTCGGCTCGATCCGCGGGTGCAAGTGGTCATCAACATGGACGGCTGGGGACCGCCATGGCTCAAGCGGGACTCGTACCAAGACTACGTGGCCGCCGAACCCGTCCAGTTCACCGGTTTCAAGCTCTTTTACAAGAACGATACAAAAAAAGGCCATCCGCTGATGACGCCGGAGGAGGTGCTCAAGCTGCGGCCGCAACCCATCTACATCCAGTACCAGTAGCGCGACCGGGTCGACATCGTTAGACTTTTCGTACCCACCCCGAACGCATAGGAGGAGGATTTGAGTCGTTCGTCAACCCGCCCGACGCGGGGCGCGCCGAGCCGACGGGCGTTGGAGCGTGCCCGCGACGAGCTGTTCTACTACATTCGCCGCTCCGGCGTCCTGCAGGCCAGCGAGGAGGATCGCGAAGCCTGGATGGCCGAGACGGTGGAGTTTCTCCGCTCGCGGTACCCCGACTTGACTTCGCGCGAGCTGGAGGAATTGCGCACCATCGGCTTGCGGTTCTGCCGCCCGCCGGTGGACGCGCGCGCCGCGGCCTCGCCCTCTCGGACTTGAGGGGGCGGGCCGCCCGCTCGGGCGGAGCGACGAACCCCTCGGCATGGACACCGACCCGCTCGTACGACTTTTCGCTTACGTCGTTCTCGTTTTCGCGCACGCCTTCTTCGTGGCGGCGGACGCCTGCCTTGTGGCGTTGCGCGCCGAGGAACCCGACGGGAGCCGCGGCGATGAGCTGGCGCGCAGCCTGGCGGCGCAGTGGGGGAGTACACTGTGCGTCGTGGCCCTGGTCGGCTTGGTGGCCACCTCGCTGCCTCCCTGGCCCCGCCTCGGGCAGGGCGCGCTGGCGCTCGGCGCGCTGGTCGTCGACGTCGTTTTCGGTCAGCAGCTGCCGAAATTGTTGGGTTTGCAACGCGCCGACGGGTGGGTGGGGCGCGTAACGCAGGCGCCGCTGCGCTGGTGGACGCGGCTCTGGAGCTGGGCGCTGCTGCCACTGCGCTGGCTGCTGACGCGCGCGGCGCGGGCGCTGGGCCTGCGGAGCACGTCGCTCCACCCGGTCCTGCGCAGCCCGGAGGATTTGCGGCGCTTGCTCGACGAAATTCGGGAGGAGGGCGCCGTCGCCGAGGAGGAAGGCGAGATGCTCGACGCCGTGCTCGAGCTCTCCCGGACGGTGGCGCGCGAGGTCATGACCCCACGCACGGAAATGGTGGCCGTGCCGACCACGGTAACGCTCGACGAACTGTTGGCGACGATCGCCACCACCCGGCACTCGCGGTTGCCGGTGTACGAGGGTTCGCTCGACAACATTGTTGGGATCGTGCTGGCAAAGGACGTCCTCGCGTTCCTCCATGCCGAGGGGCCGCAGGCCAAGGCTCGCTTCGACGTACGGCGGCTCATGCGCCCACCGTACTTCGTGCCCGCCAGCAAGCCGGTCGACGAGCTCATCGCCGAGTTTCGGCAGAACCATGTGCACCTGGCCATCGTGCTCGACGAGTTCGGCGGCACGGAGGGCCTGATCACCATGGAGGACCTGCTCGAAGAGGTGGTGGGGGAGATCCACGACGAGGACGACGCGCCCGAGCCGCCGGTCCGTACCACGCCGGAGGGAGACGTCCTGCTCGACGGCGCCGTGGCCATCTCCGACGCCAACGCTTGGCTCGATCTGCAGCTCCCCGACGACGACTACGATACTGTGGGCGGCTACGTCTTCGGAGCGCTGGGGCGGGTGCCGCAGGTGGGGGACGTGGTGACCGTGCCCGGTCGGGACGGGCCGCGGCAGCTGGTGGTCGAATCCGTGGAGGAGCGCCGGGCGACGCGCCTACGCCTGCGCGTGGCCTCCCCGCGGTCGGAGGGTTCGGCATCGGATGCCCTTCCTTCTCCTCGTTGACGACGATCCCGACGTACGCGCCACCCTGGCGCGGGCCTTCGAGCGCTTCGCCTGGGAGGTGACCACCGCCGCCTCGGCGGCCGAGGCGCTGGCCCGCTACGGCGAGAGCGAGCCCGACGTCGTCGTGCTGGACCTTCAGCTGCCGGATCGCCCTGGGCTGGAGGTCCTGGGCGAGTTCGTGGATCGCGGAGCCACGGTCCTCGTGCTCACCGGCCACGGCGACATTCCCACCGCCGTGGAGGCCATGCGCCGCGGCGCCGAGCACTTCCTCACCAAACCGATCGATTTGGGCCACCTGGCGGCGGCGGCCGAACGGGCGCGGGAGAAGGCGCGCCTGCGGAGGGCGGCGCGGTCCTTGGCGGCCCGGCTGGCGGAGACGCACGGCTTCGACGCCCTCGGCTCCTCGCCACGCATGCAAGCGTTGGCGCAACAACTGGCGCAGGTGGCGGCCGCGCCGGACGTCACCGTGCTGCTGCTCGGCGAGAGCGGCACGGGCAAGGGTTGGGTGGCGCGCCTGCTCCACGCGCACAGTCCCCGCGCCGCTGGCCCGTTCGTGGAGCTCAACGCCGCCGGTTTGACAGCGACCTTCCTCGCGTCCGAGCTCTTCGGCCACGAGAAGGGCGCGTTCACCGACGCGAAGCACACCAAGCGCGGTCTCTTTGAAGAGGCCGACGGCGGCACGCTCTTCCTCGACGAGGTGGGGGATCTGGCGCCCGAACTCCAACCCAAGCTTTTGACGGTGCTGGAGACGAAGCGGTTCCGGCGTCTCGGCGCGACGCGGGAAATCCAGGTCGACGTGCGGCTCGTGGCGGCGACCAACCGCGACCTCGAAGCGGAGGTGGCCGCCGGCCGCTTTCGCGAGGATTTGTACTACCGCCTGGCCGTCTGGCCCATCCGCTTGCCGCCGCTGCGGGAGCGCGCCCCGGAGGACCTGGTGGCCCTGGTGCACCGGCTGCTGGCGGAGCTGGGCCAACGTCTGCCCGGCGCGCCGCCGGCCGTCTCCGAGCGGGCACTGGAAGCGCTGGTGGCGTATTCCTGGCCGGGCAACGTGCGAGAGCTGCGCAACGTGCTCGAGCGCGCTTGCGTGCTGGCCCGCGGGCAACCGGAGATCCGGCCTGAGCACCTGCCAACGGCGTTGCGCGGTCGGGCGCGCTCCTCCAGCGGCGGGTGGGTGCGTCCCTTGGCCGAGGTGGAGCGAGATGCCATCGCGCAAGCGTTGCACGCCTTCGGAGGCAACCGCGTGCAGGCGGCGCGGGCGCTCGGAATCGCGCGGGCCACGCTCTACGAAAAAATGAGGCGCTATGGGCTCGACGGCATCGGCCGGGAGACGACCTCACCCGGCCGACGGCCCGCTCAGGGATAAAGGAGGGTGCGGCGCCAACCGCCGTCCGGCGCGCGGGTGTAGAGTTCGCGCTCGTGCAACCGATCGGGGCGACCGAACCAGAACTCCACCGCGTCGGGCCGCAGCCGAAACCCACTCCAGAACGGCGGCCGCGGGACGGGGCCGTCGCCGAACCGTGCTGCCACTTCGCGCAGACGCGCTTCCAGCTCGGCCCGATCGGCGAGCGGCTGGCTCTGGCGCGAAGCCCACGCACCCAGTTGGCTGCCGCGGGGGCGGCGAGCGAAGTAGGCGTCGGCCTCGGCATCGCTGACCGGTTCCACCGGGCCTTCGACCCGCACTTGCGTTTCGAGCACCGGCCACCAGAACGCGACCGCGGCCCGAGGGTTGGCGCGCAGCTCCTGCGCCTTCCGGCTCGTCAGATTCGTGTAGAACACGAGGCCGCGCTCGTCCAGCCCCTTGAGCAGCACCATGCGCACACTGGGGCGCCCGCGTCCGTCGGCCGTGGCGAGGGCCATGGCCGTGGGCTCGGGCGCGCCACGCCGCTCCGCCTCGGCCAGCAGCTCGGCCAAGCGGGCGATGGGGTCGCCTAGCGGTGCAGCCATCCTGGCTCCGACCCTGCGCCGAACAAGGGTTCGGCCGAGGAGCGCGCGGGTGGGCGCCACCGGAACTCCTCGAACAGCTGGCGGATGGGATCCAAGCTGTGGAGGAAGGCCTCGACGACCTCGGGGTCGAACTGCGCGCCCGCTTGGCGGCGGATCTCCTCGACGGCATCGTCCCAGGAGCGGCCCTGGCGGTACGCGCGCGCGCTGGTGATGGCATCGAGCGTATCGGCCACCGCGAGGACGCGTGCAGGCAGCGGAATGTCCTGCCCGGCCAGGCGATCTGGGTAACCGTGCCCGTCCCAGCGCTCGTGATGCCACCGCACCACCCCCAACACGAGCGGATCGTCGATGAGCGGTTCCAGGATCCGCGCGCCCGTCAGGGGATGTTGCTGCACGATGGCCTGCTCCTCGGGGGTCAGGGGGCCGGGCTTGTTGAGGATCGGGTCCGGCACCCCGATCTTGCCGATGTCGTGCAGGTCGCCGGCGAGCCGGAATCGCATCAAGTCGATGCCCCCGATTGTTTCGGCGATCCGCAAGCCGTAGGCGGTCACGCGCATGGCGTGGCCGGCGATGTAGGGGTCGCGCACCTCGACGGCCGTGGTCAAGGCGTGGGCGGCGCGGAGCACCCAGAGCTTGCTTTCGACGTCGCGGCGGCGCAGCTGAGCGGTCAGCAGGTCCCGCTGTCGTTCCTGCTCCTGCGCCTGCCAGCGTCGTTCCAGCGAGGCGCGCACGCGTTCGCAGAGATCCTCGAGCTGAAAGGGCTTGATCACGAGGTGGTCGACCCCGAGCTCGATCGCCCGCGCGGCCGCGTGCACGTCGGCGTAGGCGCTCAGGAGAATCGCGCGAACGCTCGGCACCCGTTGCCGCATTTCCGCCACCAACTCGAGGCCCGACCGTCCCGGCATCTTGAGGTCGGTGAGCACGAGGTCGACTTCGTGCTCGGCGAGTCGTTGCAGGGCCTCGTCTACGCCGGCGGCGGTCACGACGTGGTGGCCATACCGTCGTAGGAAACGCGCGAGAAGATTGCGCACCTGGTCCTCGTCGTCGACGACGAGGATCGTCCCCCCGCGCGATGTCGAGGTCGACTCGGCGAGGTCTAGCGGGCGGTCCATGCGCGACCGAAGAGCTCGAGAGGATCGACGTTGCCACCGCTGAGCACCACGCCCACGCGCCCGCCCGGAGGGCCGTGGGTCAACAGCGCGGCGAAGCCCACCGCGGCCGAGGGCTCGACCGTGACCTTCAGGCGCGTCCACAGCCACCAGAGGGCTTCGCGGATGGCCTCTTCGCTGACCGTCCACATCTCGTCCACGTACCGGCGGATCAACGCGAACGTAAGTTGCCCCAAGGACGGCGTTCGCAAGCCGTCGGCCAGCGTCGGCGGATACTCGACGCGATGCAGCACGCCTGTGCGGAAGGACCGGGTGGCATCGTCCGCCAAAGCGGGTTCGACGCCGATCACGCGCGTCGTGCAGCCGGATTCCTTCAGCACCAGGGCGCAGCCGCTGAGCAAGCCGCCGCCGCCGCAAGGTACGAGCAACGCATCGAGCGGGCCGGCCTGCTCGAGCAACTCCAACGCCACGGTCCCTTGGCCGGCCACGACGGCCGGGTCGTCGTACGGAGGAACAAGGACAAGGCCCTGCTGGCGCTCGAGTTCCGTGGCCACTTGTTCGCGCGAACTCGTAGCCGGATCGTAGAGAACGACCTCGGCGCCGTAAACCTCCGCCGCCGCCCGCTTGACCGACGGCGCTACCGTGGGCATGACGACCACCGTCCGCACACCGAACATCCGGCCGGCGCAGGCCACGGCTTGCGCGTGGTTGCCGGAGGAGAAGGTGAGGATGCCTCGACGGCGGACAGCGTCCGGCAACTGCGCAATGCAATGGTACGCCCCGCGGAACTTGAACGACCCCGTGCGCTGGAAGACTTCCGCCTTGAAGAAGATCTGCGCCCCGACGCGCCCATCCAGCGACCGCGACCGCAGGACCGGCGTCCGGTGCGCCACGCCGGCCAGCCGCTGGGCGGCGCGGTGCACGTCAGCGAGGGTGACGGCGGGCTCGGGAGCGACGGTGGTGGCCACGGTCCCCGTCCGGGTACCTTAGGATTCGAAAAGGAAGCTAGACCGCGACCGCGCCGGGAGCAACGGGTCCGTGGGTTGCGCCCCGGCCCGGGTCGGGCCCACGGGAACGGCCCGGGCGCGGGAGCCGCGGAATCAAGGCACACCTTGTGCACCGAGAGCATGCATCGCGGATGTGGACCGCACGCGAAACCATCGGAGCTCTTCTGACGTCGCTGTTGGCAGCGAGCGCCGCGGCAGCGCAAACGGGGGACACCGCGGCCCGGCTCCCACCGCCCGATCCCGGCGCGCGGGTCGATGGGGCACGGCCGCCCTTCCACGTGGAGGCGCGCGGCCGGCTTGCCGAACGACCGCCGCGGCCCGTCGTCGTGCGGCTGGTGACCCAGCCCGTGCCGACCGAGACCGCGCCGGCGTCGATGCGCCCAATCGCGTCGCTGGGCACCGACTCCGCGGCCCGGCGCCCGACGGTCGGACGAGCCGGCCGCACCGCAGTAGCACCGAGCGCGGGTTGGCCGGACTCGGCCCGGCGATCGGCTCCGCATTCCCCTACGCGCCCGCGCACGCACACCGTGGCCGCCGGGGAAACGCTGTATTCCATCGCGCGCCGCTACGGCGTGTCGGTGGCCGACCTGCGCCAACGGAACGGCTTGCGCTCCGACACCATCCGCGTCGGCCAGGTGCTGCGGTTACCCTCACCGGACCGGTCCCCATGAAAACGCCCGATTCCGCCGCCGCTCGCTATCGTCGCGTCCGCAAGATTCTCGGTTCGCCCGTGACCGACGGCCATGGCCGCAAGTTGGCCACGGTGCGTGACTTGGCCCTCGATGAAGGGGGTGTGGTTCGCTACCTCGAGATCGACCTCGGGTTGTTCCGAAAGCACGTGCTGCTTCCGGCCCACGCGATCGATTGGGGGGTGGATGCCGTCGTCCTGCGCGAATGGACCGAGGAGACGTTGCGTCAGTTGCCCCCGATCGACGAAGGCGTGGCCCTCACGGCGGCGCTCGAGGACGAACTTCGCCGCGCTTTCCCTCGGTTCTACGATCCGGAAAGCGTTGCCGGGGTGGAGGCCTCCGAACCTCGGCCGGTACCCCTCAAGGAAGCGAAACGCTTCCAGCTGGCGGAAGGCACGCCGGACGTGCGTGGCTGGACGGTCTTCGGTGCCGACGACGAGCGCGCCGGTACGGTCGCCGATTTGTTGGTGGATCCCGCCGCCTTGCGGATCCGCTACCTTGTCGTTGATTTGGCGGACGATTTGTTCCTCCTGCGGGACGATCGGCACGTCCCCGTGCCGACGGAGGCCGTGGAGCTGCGCGAACGCGGCCGGGACGTGTGGGTGCGCACGCACACCGCCAAGGAGCTGGCCGAGCTGCCAGCGTACTTGGGCGGCCCGGTGGACCCCGTGGTGCAACGCCGGGTGGACGAGGCCTTCGCGGCGCGAGGCACGAGCCCCGCTGCGACCATGCGGGCGGAGACTGCCCCGGATCCGTCGGCCGCGGCCACGCCTCAGGGCGGAGGCGAGCGCGGCTCCGCGGAGGCCTCGGCGGCGTCGTAGACGGTGCGGCCACCCACAACGGTGCGCCGGACCCGCACCTCCCCCAGCCGGTCGGGCGGTACCCGCCGCGGATCGGCCTCGAGGACGACGAAATCCGCCCACGCGCCCGGCCGCAGCACCCCGAGGCGGCCGTCGGCGAAGATCGCGTAGGCCGCCTCGCGCGTATAGGCGGCCAGCGCCTCCTCCGCGGAGATCTTCTGGCTGGGCACCCAACCCTCCGGATGACGGCCGTCGAGCGTGCGGCGGGTCACCGCCGCGTACACACCGGCCAGCGGGTCCGGTGGGGCCACGAACCAGTCGCTACCAAAGGCCAGGCGGGCACCGGCGTCGAGCAGGCTACGGAAGGCGTAGGTGGTTTGCGCGCGTTCCGGTCCGATGACGGAATCCGCCCAACGCCCGTCGTCGATCGCGTGGTACGGCTGCGCGCTGGCGATCACGCCCAGCGCGGCGAAGCGGGGGATGTCGCTCGGCCGCAGATGCTGCGCGTGCTCGATGCGGAAGCGTCGATCCCGCGGGCCATGCTCGCGCGCGATTCGGGCGAACAGGTCGAGCACGAGGGTGTTGGCGGCGTCGCCGATTGCGTGAACGGCGACCTGCAGCCCGGCGCGGTCGGCACCGAGGATCCATGCGTAAAGGCTGTCGGTCGGCGTGACCTGCAGCCCCCGGGCACGCGGGTCGTCGGTGTAGGGTTCGTGGAAGAGTGCGGTGTGCGAGCCGAGCGACCCATCGGCGAAGCCTTTGAGCAGACCCAGGCGCAGCCAGTCGTCGCCGAGGCCGTGCGCGGCCACAGTGTCGCGGAGGCGGGCCCAGGTGGCCAAGGGCACAGCGGCCACGACGCGGGTGCGAAGCCGACCGGCGGCGCGGGCGCGACGGAAGACAGCTACGTCCTCCCACGTGCCCATGTGGACCACCGTGGTCACGCCGAAGCGGGCCACGTGCGTCATGGCCGCCTCCAGCGCTTGGTCGAGCTGGGCCGCGGTGGGTTCGGGTACAACGCGATCGACCAGCGCCATGGCGTTGTCCTTGAGCACGCCGGTCGGCTCGCCGCGCCCATCGCGCACGATTTCGCCACCCGGCACGTCGGGGGTGGCGCGGTCGATCCCCGCCCGCCGCAACGCGAGGCTGTTGGCCAGCGCCATGTGGCCGTCGAGGCGGCGCACCCAAACGGGGTGCTGCGGCGTGACGGAATCGATCCAAGCGCGGTCCGGCAAACGGCCGCCCCATTGGGTGTGATCCCAGTCGCCCCCGAGGATCCAAGTGCCCGGGGGCAAGCGACGGGCCGCGTCGCGGATCCGAGCGACGAACGCCTCGGGCGTGCGCGCGTCCCGCAGCTGCACCGACAGCAGCGCGAGGCCACCGGCCAGGAAGTGGACGTGGGAGTCGATGAATCCCGGCGCGACGAAACCACCACCGACGTGGAGCACGACCGTGGCCGGGCCACGCCACCGCTCCACCTCCGCGCGACGGCCCACCGCCAGGACGCGTCCCTCGCGCACGGCCAGGGCCTCGGCGTCCGGCGCGCCGGGCGCGCCCGTCCAGACCATGCCACCGACGACGAGCAGATCGGCCGTACGCGGTCGAGCCATGGGGGCGCAGGCCGCCAGCCCCAGCATCGGCAGAACGAATCCTCCTATCCGCATGGCCGCGGCGAGCCCGACGCGCCCGGCTCAGTTCGGCGCCAGGCGCAGGAACTGCCCCGCGGCGCGCTCACACGCAAGAGCCCAGCCATGGAGCCGGTCTTGATCACGAGGCCGATCGCGGGGGTGCTGGCCGCTCGGTGGGTCGGCGGCGTGGGCCTCATCGGCGACGTCCTGGTAAGGATTGGGGGCACCGTCGTTCGGAGGATCCATCGGAGCGAGCGTCGCCGTCGCGACGACGGTGATCCCACTCCTGCGCGCGGTGCCGCGGGCGCGACGTGCGCTGCGACGGCGTTTCGCGCCCGCGGCACCGGCGGGTTAGGCCGCGGCACGGGTGCGCTTGCGGTAGCGGCGGCCAAAGCTGTCGACCGTGCCGCTCCGGGCGTAAAGGACCCGCGCCAGGCGCAACGCCTGAAGCAACCGGATGTAGGCCCAACCGACGTCGATTTCCCACCACCGGGCCTTGAATTTCGCCGAGCGGGGATCGGCGTGGTGGTTGTTGTGGAGTTCTTCGCCCAACATCCAGATGCCGGCCGGGTGGATGTTGTGGCTGTTGTCCTTCGTGGCGAAGTTGCGGTAGCCGAGCGCGTGGCCCAACCCGTTGACGATTCCTCCCGCGAGCAAGGGAATCCAGAGGACCATGGCGGTCCATACCAGCAGCCCCACGCCCAGGCCGAAGAGGAAGAGATCGAGCCCCAGCATGAGGGCCAGACCCAGCCATGGGAACGCGGTGTAGAGGCGCCGTTCCACGGCGTCGTTCGGGCAACCGTAGCCGTACTTGCGGAGAAGATCCGGGTCCGAGGCGGCACGACGGTAGAGGAAATAGCCGCCGAACAGGACCTCGAGGAGACCCTCCACCACGGGGGAGTGCGGGTCGCCCTCGCGGTCGGCGAAGGCGTGATGTTTCCGGTGGACGGCGACCCATTCCTGCGTGCGGATGCCCGTCGTCAACCACAACCAAAACCGCATGGCGTGCGCGACCACGGGGTGGAAGACGACGCCTTGGTGGGTGACGGACCGGTGAAGGTACAGAGTGACGCACAGGTTGGTGATGTGGCCGACGACGGCGACGTAGAGCACCGGAATCCACCAGGGGTGGGCCCAAGCGCCGGGAACGAACAGCAGCATCCGGATTCCAAGCTAGGCGGCGAAGCCGCGGTGAACAGCACGAACGACGGCCTGACGCGCGAAGCCGTCGACCCGAGGTGCGAAGGCTATCGAAACCTAGAGCCTTCTCGAGCGGTACGCAAGGCACGGCAACGACGAGGGGCGGATGCGACGGAACCGATGGGTTGCGGTGGTCGGGTTGGTACTGGCGGCATGCTCGCCCGGGCCGCGTTCCGACGAGCGAGCCGACGCGCAGGCGCTGCCCGAGGCGCCGCCCGTGACCATGGTCGCCTCGCCGACGTGCGGCTGCTGCGCCGCGTGGGCGCACCATATGCGGCGTGCGGGCTTTCCGGTGACGGTGCGGCACGTCAGCGAAGCCGAACTGCAGGCGGAAAAGGACCGTGCGGGTGTGCCCCGAGGGCTGCGATCCTGCCACACGGCGCGCGTGGGCGGGTACGTGCTCGAGGGGCACGTACCCGCGGAGATGGTCGCCGCGCTGTTGGCCAGGCGGCCCGCAGTGCGAGGGTTGGCCGTGCCGGGGATGCCGATGGGTTCGCCCGGGATGGAAGGCCCCCGCAGCGACCCCTATGAGGTGATCAGCTTTGACAGCGCGGGCCGGACCGTCGTCGTGGCCCGCTACCCCTGAATCCCGGGCTCGAGCGGAGCGACGCGGACGTGGCGGGCCAGAGCCACGGGCAGGCGACGCAGCCGTCCCTCGACGCGCAGGCGCAAAACGTCGGCGGCGCGGGTGGGGAGCACATCCACCACGGCGCCGGGGAACAGTCCGCGAGCGCCCAAGCGCCGCAACGCCTGCGGATCCCGCGCGCGCACCTCGAGCACCCGGGCCCGCGTACCGGGCGGGACCTGCACCAAGGTCGTGGCGGGCTCGGGCGGCAGCGCTCCGCGCGCGTCGGGGATCCGGCTGCCGTGGGGGTCGCGCTCGGGCTGGCCCAACAAGCGGGCCAACCGCTCGATGAGCTCGTCGCTGGCCGCGTGCTCCAGCCGCTCGGCTTCGGCGTGGACGCGGTCCCAGGGATAGCCGAGGACCTCCGCCAGGAACGCCTCCAGCACGCGATGCCGGCGCACAATCCGCAGCGCGGCCCGCTCGCCCGCGGCCGTCAGGGCCACGCCGAGGTAGGGCGTATGGCGGACCCAGCCTTGGCGCGCCATCCGCTTGACCATGGCCGTGGCCGCCGCGGGGCTGAGGCCCAGCGCCTCCGCCAAACGCGAGGTGGGCACGGGCCGACCCTCCTGCTGAAGACCCCAAATGGCCTTGAGGTAGTCCTCGACGGCGCGACTGAGCGCGGGCATGTCGAAGCAACAATCTAGCGTCACGGCGGCGGCGTCTCCACCGGATCCCTGGCCGCACACGGCGGCGGTGCTGGAGCTAGAGGCCGCCTTGGCGGAGGTGGCGCGGCACGCCGTCACCTCCCTGGGGGCGGCGGCCGTCCGAGCGCTTCGGCCGGCCACGACCTGGGCGGAGGTGGCCGATCGGCTGGCCGCCGTCCGAGAGTTGGCGGCGCGATGGACGGAGGACCCCGCCTGGGCGCCTCCGTCGGTGCCCGACTTTGGCGCCGCTTGGGATCGTCTGGCGGCGCGCGGCGCCTTTTGGGAAGGAGCGGAGCTGCGCGACGCCGCCCGGCTGCTGCGGGCGTCCGCGGCCGCCCGACGCTGGCTGCGCGCCAGGCCCCTCGGGCCGGGGCTGGCGCGCCTTGCCGAGGCCCTCGGCGAGTGGCCCTCGGAGGCGGCGGCGCTCGAACGGGCGCTCGACGACGAAGGGCACCTTCGTGACGATGCCTCGCCCGAGCTCGCGCGGCTTCGCCGGGCTCTTCGCGCCGGGCGCGCACGCCTACTCGAGGCCCTCGAGCGCACCCTCGCCTCGCTGCCGGAGGACGATCGGGTGCCCGACATCGGGATTACCGTGCGCGAAGGGCGGTACGTGATCGCCGTTCGGCGCCGCGCGCGGGCCCGGATCGGCGGCGTCGTCCACGGCGCCAGCGCCAGCGGCGCCACGTTGTTCGTGGAACCGCCGGCGGCGCTCGAGATCGCCAATCGCCTGCGCGAACTCGAGGCCGCGGAGGCACGGGAGGTCGAGCGCCTCCTGCGCGAGCTCACCGGCTTGTTGCGACCTCATGCCGTGGCCATCCGGGCTGCCTGGGTCGCGCTCGTGGAACTCGATAGCTTGTTCGCCCGGGTGCGCTACGCCCAGAGCGTCGGCGCCCGCGTGCCGGAGCTCGTGCCCCCCGGCTCCACCCGCTGGAGCCTGCGTCAGGCCCGGCATCCGCTCCTGCTGGCGCGCCACGGCGCTGAGGCCGTGGTGCCGCTCGAGTTGGAGTTCGCGCCGGGGGAGCGCGGGCTGCTGCTGAGCGGCCCGAACGCCGGTGGCAAAACGGTTGTCCTGAAGACGATCGGCTTGGTGGCCGCCCTCGCCCAGTGCGGTGTCGTACCGCCGGTCGGCGACGGCACGCGGCTGCCGGTCTTTCCAAACATCTTCGCCGATATCGGGGACGAGCAATCCCTGGCCGAGGACCTGTCGACGTTCGCGGCCCACTTGCGGCGCCAGCGGGAAGCCCTCGAGGCCGCCCGGGAGGGCGATCTGGTGCTGCTCGACGAACTTGGCAGCGGCACCGATCCAACCGAGGGCGCGGCCCTCGGTGCGGTGGTGCTGGAGGAGCTGCTCGGCCGCGGTGCCTGGGTGGTGGCCACCACGCACCTGGGCGCGCTCAAGCGCCAGGCCACCGAGCTACCGGGCTTGGTTCCCGGCGCGCTGGAGTTCGATGTCGAGCGCCTCGCCCCTACCTACCGGCTGCGCAAAGGGTGGCCCGGCCGCTCCTACGGGTTGGCGATGGCCCGACGTTTGGGGCTGCCGGCGCCGCTGGTGGCGCGCGCCGAGGCTCGGTTGGAAGCGGGCGAGCGCGAGACCGAACGAATGCTCGAGGAGCTCGAGGAGCAGCAGCGACGCTTGGAAGCCTGGGCGGCCGAGCTGGCCGCCCGGCAGGCCGACCTGGCGGCGCGGGAAGAGACCCTTCAGGCCCGCGAGGCCGCGCTCGAGGGTCGCCTACGCGCGGCCGAACGCGAGGCGCGGGAGCGCGCTCGCGAGCTGCTCCTTGCGGCGCGGCGCGAGGCGGAAGCGGCCGTGGCCGCTGCTCGAGCGGCGGCGCGGCGGGGGGCCACGGAGGAGCTTCGCGCGGCACGGCAACGGTTGGAGGCGGCGCTCCGCGCCCACGACCCGACGCCCGCGTCCTCGGCGGCGCCCCCTCGTTGGGCGCCGACGGTCGGCGCCATCGTGCAAAGTCGGACCCTCGGTCGCACCGGCCGGGTCCTCGCCCTTCGCGGTGACCGTGCCCAGGTCGACCTCGGCGGGGTGCGCGTCCAGCTGCCTCTGGCCGATCTAGAACCCGCTGCTGCGCCCGCCTCGACGCCGCGGCCGGCGCCGCGCCCACGGTCGATCCCGGCCACCGAGGTGGAGGCACGGACGGAGATCGACGTGCGTGGCCGTCGCGTCGACGAGGCCGTTTGGGAAGTGACCCGCGCCCTTGACGCCGCCGTCCTCGCGGGGCTGGGGCGGCTGCGCATCGTCCACGGCCGCGGCACCGGGGCGCTACGGGCCCACGTGCAGGAAGTGCTCCGCCGGGACCCGCGAGTGGCGGCGGTCCGCAACGCCGACCCGTGGGAGGGCGGACTCGGCGTCACGGTGGTGGAACTGGCGCCGTAGGATGGTACAAACCTCGGGCCGCCGCGGCGTCGAGGTAGACCACCGGCGGCCCGGCGGGTCGCACCACTTGCACGGGGTAGCGGACCGGATCCCAGGGGCCGAGCAACGCATGGCGTACGGCGGCCGCCTTCTCGGCGCCCACGACCCAGAAGACGACACGCCGCGCCGCGGAGAGCACCGGCGGCGTCAACGTCACCCGCCATTCCGGGCCCAGCGGAGCCGCCGCGGCCGGCGCGCGCACGGCCACGGCCCATCGATCCCGCACCCAAAGGGCCGGATCGTACGGAAAAAGGGACGCCGTGTGTCCGTCGGAGCCCAGGCCCAACAGCACCCAATCGAACACGGGCGGCGAGCCGAAACGCTCCAGAGCGTCGGCGTACGCTGCCGCGGCGCGCGCCGGCGGCGCCGCCCACGGCGGCGCCACGCGCTGGGTCGGAGGCACATCCACGCGGTCGAGCCACACCCGATTCACCCAGCCGACGTTGGAGCGCGGATGTGCCGGCGGCACCAGGCGCTCGTCCGTCCACGCGACCCAGAGGCGCGCCCAAGGCACGCGCTCACGCCAAGGCGTGCCGGCCAAACGCGCGTAGAGGGCCGCAGGGCTGCCGCCTCCGGCCACGGCCACGGCCGCCCAGCCTCGCTCGGCAAGAGCGCCGCGCACCGCGTCGACAAAATCGCGCGCGGCCGCCTCGGCCGCCTCGGCTACGGTGGCGAACACCGCGCAGCGGGCCCGAGTCATGGGGCGCGCCGCCAGCCGCGGACGCCCGGCCGCGCCAGCAACGCTGCCAGGGCCACCTCTTGTCGAGAAGCCGCTCCGCGGAGGTCAAGCACGACCTCTTCGGCGTCGGGCTGGCGCTCAAGGGCGACCACATCGCAGGCCACCCCATGCGCTTGGAACGTCTGGCGCACCTCGGCCAGCGCCAGCTGCCGCGGGTCGTAACGCAACGCGAACCGCCGACGCCGGCGCCGCTGGCCGAGCGTCGTATCCAAGGCACGGAGCCCCACCAGAGTGAGCACGGCCAACAGCGTACCGGCGGTTGCGAGCAGCAGCGCACCCGCACCGACCGCCATCCCGATCGCCGCGCCGACCCACAACGTGGCCGCTGTGGTCAAGCCGATGACGCTCCCTCGCGCGTGGAGAATCGTGCCGGCGCCGATGAAACCAATCCCGGAGACGATCTGGGCGGCGATCCGCCCCGGATCGGCACCGACGCCGGCGGCCCGCGCCACCGCGATGGAGAGCTCCATCAGCAGCGCGGAGCCCAAGCAGATGAGAACGTTCGTGCGCAGGCCCGCGGGTTTGCCGGAAAGTTCGCGTTCGGCGCCGAGAAGACCTCCGAGCAGCGCGGCCAGCAGCAATCGACCGAGTGCGCTCCAGTCCATGCTCGTTCCTCCGCTGCCAGCATAGAGCGTTCCGGGGCGTCGGCGCCAGCTACCCCTGGCCGGCGGGGCGCCGAGGGCGCAATTTGCCCCTCGGGAGCCCGCGGCCAGGACCATGTGGGTGTGGGCGCTGATCCTGTTCCTCGCGGCGCCCGATTCGGCGCGGCTGCACCGAGAGGCCCGGCGCGCGCAACACGATTTCGAAGTTCTGCGCCGTCACCATCTTCCCTGGACCCATCCCCGCGGTCGCGGTCCGTGCGACGAACGTATCGGCCGCTTTTGCCTCTGGTTCGGGGATCCTCGTCCCGATTGGACGCCCCCGCCCGAACCCGAGCCCGTCCGCCGGGCGCGGGCGCGGTTGGTCGATCGCCTGGAGAGGATCGCCGCGCAGCTGCCCGGCGACCTTTGGGTGCGAGGGCAGCTCGTCCGCTACGCCTTGGAAGGCGGTGATCTGGCCCGGGCCGTCCACGCCGCTCGGGGCTGCCGCGCCGAGGACGCCTGGTGCGATTTGCTGCGTGCCTGGGTCGCGTACGCGCGCGGCGACGGAGCCGCGGCCGATTCCCTCGGAGCGGCAGCGGAAGCCGCGTTGCCACCGCAGGAGCGCCTGCGATGGCGCGACCTCGAACCGCTTCTGCCCGACGCCGAAGTGGGCGCCTACCGTCGTTTGCCGTTCGCCGCTCGGACGGTTGTGACGGAAGTGTTCTGGCAGCTCGCCGATCCCCTGGTGCTTGTGCCCGGCAACGATCGTCGCGTCGCCCATCGGCTCCGCTGGCTGATGGATCGCCTCGCGTCGGGGTCGGAGATCCCGGAGGACGTGGCCTGGGGCGACGACTTGCGACGGTTGTTGCTGCGCTACGGCTGGCCGGTGGCTTGGGCACGGGAGCGCCCCGACGGTCCCAGCCTGGGCCTCGCCACCGGCATCGTGAGCATCTACCCGCCACGCGCCTGGCATTTTTCGCCACCGCTGCGGGCGGCGCTGCAGCCGAGCACGCTGGCGCCGGGCGATTGGGCGCTGGCCGACGCGCGGGCCGTCACCGGTCATACGCCACCCTACGCCGACCGCGCCTTCGTGCCGCTGGCGCATCAGCTCGTGCCGTTCCGCCGCGGGGGCGCTCCCGTGTGGGTGGCGGCCGTTCGGCTGACGGACGACACGGCGCTGACGCGGTTGCGCCCCGCCGCGGACGCCTACGCCGCGGTGGGCCTCTTCGCCGGAGTGCCCGGGCCCTGGCGCGGCGTGCGCGATTCCGTGCGGCTGGACCGCGGCCGAGCCGCCCTCGTGCTGCCGGCGCCGCCGGTCACGAGCGTCGTGAGCGTGGAGGCTTGGATACCGAGCGTGGGCTGGGCCGGCCGCGCGCGCTATGCCGCGACGCCACCGGCGGCCGGCGACCCCAGCCTCAGCGGCCTCCTGCTGCTCGAGCCGGATCGCCCGGCTCGCTCTCTGGACGAGGCCCTGACCCTCGCTCGTGGCGATACGACCTTGGCGTCCGGCGAACGCGTGGGGCTCTACTGGGAGGTCTACGACATCGACGCGGATTCGGCCACCGTCGCGCTGCGTCTCGAACCGCGCGCCGGGCACGGCCTCCTGGCGCGCCTACGGCGGCCGCCACCGCCGCTGGAATTGCGCTGGACCGAGCACCCGCCGACGCCCGCCCGCAGCCTCATCCTCGGCCTGCCCCGGCTGCGTCCGGGCGCGTATCGCCTGCGCCTCGAACTTCGGACCCCGGACGGCCGTCGCTGGGTGACCGAGCAAGGTGTGGCGGTGCGTTGAGGCGCGGGGCTCCATCGGGCCCCAACGGCGGATACGGCAAGCCAGCAGCCCGCAAACGCCTGGCGGCTGCCGGGTACGCCCACTCGAACAACCGCCGTGCGAATTCGTCAGGGGCATAGCGAGGCGCAGCGTACAACCCCGCCGTTGCCCGCTGTCGCTCGGCTTCGAACAACAAGATCGCCGTGGCGACGGACACGTTGAGCGATTCGACCAGCCCGTGCATGGGGATGCGCACCCGCAGATCGGCGCCGGCGCGAACCGCCGCGGTGAGCCCTTCGAGCTCGCCGCCCACGGCGAAGGCGGTGGGCCGCGTGTAGTCCAAGGCGCGGAAGTCCTCCGCGTCGCCCGCGACGTCGGCGACCACGATCCGGAACCCGGCCGCCCGCAACGCGACCACGGCGTCCTCGCCGCTGCGGTGCCAGACGACCTCGAGCCATTTGCGCGCTCCCGCCGTCGGCTTCTTGCCCAGGCGCACCGGCTTGCCCCCGGGGACCGGAACGGCATGCACCGCCGCGACGCCCACGGCGTCGCAGGTGCGCACGATCGCGGACAAGTTGTGGCCCTTGTGCACGCCGTCCATGAGCACCGTCAGATCCGGTTGCCGCTGGGCCAGCGCCGCCCGCAACCGCGCGAAACGCCGCGGGCGGATCGGACGCACGTCGGCCAGGACCTCCGCCCAACGCCGCGCGAGCTCATGCGCGTCCCGAACGTTCATGACGGCCGGATTCTAACGCCACTCGCCGGTGCGCCCAAGCGCCCTGGCCCCCCACGGGCCCATGCGAGTAGGATGGATAGCAATGGCAACCATGCGTACCCGCTTCGCACCCAGCCCCACCGGCCCCCTCCACGTCGGCGGCGCCCGCACCGCCGTGTGGAACTGGCTGCTGGCCCGCCGCTACGGCGGCAGCTTCGTTCTGCGCATCGAGGACACGGACACGGAACGCAACGTTCCCGGAGCGGAGGAAGCGCTGCTGGAGGATCTGCGCTGGCTCGGCCTCGATTGGGACGAAGGCCCCGACGTCGGCGGCCCCTTCGGCCCCTATCGCCAGAGCCAACGCCTTGCCCTCTACCGCGAGGCCGCGGACCACTTGTTGGCCAAAGGTGCGGCGTACTGGTGCCACTGCCCACCGCGCGGCGACGAGGACAGCCCCCGGCCGCGCTGCCCTTGCGCCGATCGCGCCTTGGGGCCGACCCCGGGCGCGTCCCTGCGGTTCCGTGTGCCCCCGGGGCCACCCGTCGCGGTGGAGGACCGCGTCCGGGGTCGGGTGGAGTTCCCGCGGCCCGCGATCGAGGACTTCGTCCTCCTGCGCGCCGACGGCCGACCCACCTACAACTTCGCCGCCGTCGTGGACGACGCCGCCATGCGCATCACCCTGGTGCTGCGCGGCGTCGAACACTTGGCGAACACGCCCAAACAAATTCTCCTCTTCGAAGCCTTGGGCGAGCGGCCACCCGCCTTCGCTCACGTGCCCTTGGTGCTCGGCCCCGACCGGAAAAAACTCTCCAAGCGCCACGGCGCCACGGCGGTGCGCGCCTTTGCCGCCGAGGGCATCCTTCCCGAAGCGCTGGTCAACTACCTCTGCCTGCTGGGCTGGTCGTCGCCCTCGGGGGAGGAAGTGCGCACGCCGGCGGAGCTGCAGCGAGAGTTCGACCTCGACCGCGTTGGCACAACGGACACGGTGTTCGACGTCGCCAAGCTGCGCTGGCTGTCGGCTCAGCACCTCAAGCGATTGCCGGACGAAGAGTTCCGCCGCCGCGCTCGCGCGTTTGCCGACCCGGCGGCTTTCGGGCTCGACGAGGAGGGCTGGGCGATCGCGTTGGCCGCCGTGCGCGAGCGCCTGCACACCCTCGGCGAACTGCCGGAGGCGCTGGCACCGTTCGCGGGGCCGCGCACGGAGGAAGAGCACCGGCGCCGCGCCGAAGTGTTCGCCGATCCGGCCGCCCGCGCCGTGCTCGAGGCCGCGGCGGTGGAGGCGGAAACGTGGGCGGAGCGCAGCCTCGAGGGCGCCCGCGCCTTCCTGCGCCGCGTGGGCGAGCGCAGCGGCGCTCGTGGACGCGCCTTGTATCATCCCCTCCGCGTGGCCCTCACCGGCCGCGACGAAGGCCCGGAGCTCGTGGCGTTGCTGGCTGCGCTCGGGCCCGAGCGCCTGCGCCAGCGCCTCCGCGCCCCAGCTCCGGTTTGACGCTCCTCACGCCGCCCCCTACCTTTCGGCGAACCATGCGGGTGCTCGTCTTCGACCCGTTCAGCGGCGTCAGCGGCGACATGACGCTGGGCGCCCTCGTCGACCTGGGGCTTGCCCCGCGCCTGCTCGAGGACCTCGTGGCCGAGCTCGGCCAGGGGCGGATCGGCTTGCGCATTCGCCGGGTGCAGCGCCGCGGCATCGCTTGCACCAAAGTCGACGTCGAGGCTCCCCCCGAGACGGGGCACCGGCATCTGGGTGACGTGCTCCGTTGGATCGAGGCCACGTCGGCCCCGCCGCGGGCCAAGGAGCGAGCCGCAGCCGTGTTCCAGCGTCTGGCGGAAGCCGAAGCCGCAGTGCACGGCACTACACCGGATCGGGTGCACTTCCACGAGGTCGGTGCCATCGACGCCGTGGTCGACATTCTTGGCGCCTGCACGGGCATCGAGGCGCTGGGCGTCGAGCGCGTCTACACCCGCCCCGTGGCCCTAGGACGCGGCTGGACGACGACGGAGCACGGCACCTTCCCCGTGCCGCCGCCAGCCGTGCTCAAGCTCCTCGAGGGCGTGCCCGTCCGCGACGATCCGCTCGAAGGCGAGTGCACCACGCCCACCGGCGCGGCGCTCGTGCGCGTGCTTACCGACGGACGCTCACCGCCGCCGGAGCTGCGACCGCGGGCTACGGGCTTCGGTGCCGGCACCCGTGACCCGGCGGACTACCCGAATTGCCTGCGCCTCCTCCTCGCCGAGGAGCCGGCCGACGGTGCCCAGGGCCTTTGGATGCTCGTGGCCGATCTCGACGACCTGCCCGGCGAATACCTGCCGCCGTTGCTGGAGGCGGCGCGTCAAGCCGGTGCCATCGACGCGTCGGCGCACCCCCTGCTGATGAAGAAAGGTCGCCTCGGCGTCCGTGTGGAAGCGCTGGCACCGGCGCCGGTGCGCGAGGCCATCGCCGAGGCGCTGTTCCACGCCAGCTCCACCCTCGGGGTGCGCGCCTGGCCGGTGGAACGCACGACGCTCGAACGTCGCATCGAGGAGTGGCTCTGGCGCGGGCACACCATCCGCGTCAAACGCTGCCGCCTTCCCGACGGCAGCGAGCGGGCCAAGCCCGAATTCGAGGACGTGGCCCGCGCCGCCGCGGCCGAGGGGATGACCCCCTGGGCTGCCTACCAAGCCCTGCTCGCCTCGAGCCAGGGCGGGCCCTTGCGGGCCGACGAACCCGAACCTGCTTGAACCGGGACCGGAGGATTCGCATGCATCCACGCCTTCGCGCCATCGCGGTTTGGGGCCTGACCCTCGCCCTGGGCGCATGCGCCGCCGCCAGCCGCGGCGGCACCGCGGGCGGGCCGGCTCGCCCGCGCGATACGCAATACACGACCCGCGCCAAGCTCTTCTTGGTGCAGGCGCAATCGGCCGACAGCGCCCGCGCGATCGAGCTCAGCCAACGCGCCCTCCAGGAAGCCCTTCTGGGCATCCGCGAGGATTCGACCAACGCGCAGCACTACCTCCTTGCCGGCCAGGCGTACGCCCGCCTAGGCCAATACGCCCAGGCCGACAGCATGTGGGACAAGGCCGAGCGCCTCTACCCACCCTACGCGCAGGAACTCGAACTCGAACGCGAACAGGCCTACGTCAACGCCTTCAACGCCGGCGTGGCGGCCTACCAGGCAGGCAACCCGGAACGCGCGATCGAGTTGTGGCAACAGGCCATCGCGCTCTACGACAAGCGACCCGACGCGTTCTTCAACCTCGGCGTGGCGTACGAACAACAAGACCGCGTCGCCGACGCTCTCCAGATGTACCGCCGCGCCATGGAAGCCGCCCGCGCTCAACCCTCGCGCCAGCTGTCGCCGGAAGAGCAGCAGGCGCGGCTGGAGACGGCTCGCAACGCCAGCGCGCGCTACGTCGACTTGGCCATCGAGCAGCGCCGCTACAACGAGGCCGAAGCCATCCTGCGCGAGTTGGTCCAGCAGGACACCGCGAACTTCTCCCTGCAGGTGCGCCTGGCCCAGGTCTTGTCCGCCACGAACCGCGCCGCGGCGGCGGAATCCATCTACCAACGCCTGAGCAACCGGCCCAACCTGACGCCGGAGCAAAACTTCGAGCTCGGCGTGGCCTTCTTCAGTGCGAATGACTTCAATCGCGCCGCCGACGTTTTCCGCCGCGTTGCCCAGGCTTGGCCCTTCAGCCGCGACGCGTGGTTCAACCTGGCCGTGAGCCTCTACCGCGCGCAGCGCTACAACGACCTGGTGCCGGCGGCCCAGCGACTCCTGGAGCTCGATCCGCTCAACGAGAACGCGGCGCTGCTCCTCGTCCAGGCATACCGCCAACTCAACCGCCAGCAGGACCTGCTGCGCGAGGTCGAGCGGCTGGACCGCCAGCCGATCCTCATCGACCAGCTCCAGCTGCGACTCCAGCCGAACCGGGCCACCGTGGTGGGCACGGCCAAAGGACATCGCGCCGCACGCGGCACTCCGGTCCGCTTGCGCTTCACCTTCTACGCGGACGGTCAGGCGATCGGGACGCAAGAAGTGACGATCAACGCGCCGGAGCGCGACCAGACGACCTCGTTCCAGGTGTCCATCCAAACCCAAGAAAACCAGCGCGTGACCGGGTACCGGTACGAACTGGTGCGGTAAGACCGTGAGGATATCGGCGCGGCCCGGGCGACGGTCAAGCCGTTGCCCGGCCGCGTCACGCGACCCGACGACGACCATGCGCTGCCCGCATTGCCACGCCACCGTGGCCGACGACGCCGTCTTCTGTCCGCACTGCGGTCATCTCTACCGACCGGCCCGCTGCGATGTGCACCCCGAGCGGCCGGCGGTGGGCCGCTGCGTGCTGTGCGAGCGCGCCGTCTGCGACGCCTGCGCCACCGACGGTCATGCCGTCCGCTGCCCGCAGCACACCGACGTCCCTGTCGTCGAGGGCTGGGCCCAGGTGACGACGGCCAACGGCGAGATCGAGGCCCAGCTGTTGGCCGAACGGCTGCGCGCCGCCGGCATCGACGCGCAGATCTTCTCCCAGCAGGACCACGCCTTCGGCGTCCTCGTGGGTGACTTGGGCTTGGTGCGCGTCTTGGTGCCCGCGGCCGATTACCGCCGCGCCCGAGAAGTCCTCGCCGAAGAGCCGCCGCCCGACGAAGCGCTCGCCCCCCCGACGTAGGAACTCGATCGTCCTCGCGGCGAACTAACGGGCGGGGAAGACGGCACCATGCGCACCTTGCCCGTAATCGCCATCGTCGGTCGACCCAACGTCGGCAAGTCGACCTTCTTTAACCGCGTGCTGGGGGAACGCCGGGCCATCGTCGAGGACGAGCCGGGCGTCACCCGCGATCGTTTGTACGCCCGCGCCGAATGGGCGGGGCGTCAATTCTACGTGGTCGACACCGGCGGCTTGGTGGAGGACTCGGACCGGCCGATCGATCGTCAGGTCCGTCAGCAGGTGCTGGCTGCCCTGGACGAAGCGGACGTGGTGGCGTTCGTCGTCGATGCGCGGGCGGGTCCCCATCCGCTCGACTACCGGATTGCCGAGCTTCTGCGGGCGCGACGACGGCCCGTCGTGCTCGTGGCCAACAAGGTCGACCGGCTCGGCGACGTCCGGGCCACGGAGCATCACGAATTTTGGAGCCTCGGGCTGGGGGAGCCGCTGCCCGTCAGCAGCCTCAGCGGCAAGGGCAGCGGCGACGTCCTCGACGCTCTGGTCGCGCATTTACCGCCTACGAGCGAGCAGGCGGACACGGCGGACGCCGTGCGCGTGGCCGTCATCGGGCGACCCAACGTGGGCAAGTCGAGCTTCGTCAATCGCCTCCTCGGCGAGGAGCGGATGATCGTCGCCGAGGAACCAGGCACCACCCGCGACGCCGTCGACACTCCGCTGCGCTACCACGGCCGCACGCTGATCTTTGTCGATACCGCTGGGCTGCGGCGTCACGCTAAGCGCAAAGAAGCCGTGGAGCTCTACAGCGCCCTGCGCACCGAACGGGTGATCGAGGAGGCCGACGTCGCCATTCTCCTGCTCGACGCACTCGAACCTCTCACCGGGCAGGACTTGCGCATCGCCGAACGCGCCTGGGAAGCCGGCACCGGCCTGATCGTCGTCGTCAACAAGTGGGATCTCGTTGCGCCCAAGGACGACAAGACCGCGCCCCACGTGGAACGCGCCCTGCGCGAGCGTGCCCCGTTTCTGCACTGGGTCCCGATCCTGTTCGCCAGCGCCTTGACGGGGCAGCGGGTGCATCGCGTGCTCGATCTGGTGCTGACGGTGGCCGATGAACGCCGGCGGCGGATCCCCACCCACGAAGTCAACGACGTCCTCCACGCGGCCCTGGCGCGGGTCCGCCCACCGACGGCGGCCGGGCGGCCGATCAAATTCTACTATGGCACGCAGGCCGAGGTCGCCCCGCCGACCTTCGTCCTTTGGACAAACCTTCCGGAGAAGGTGCCCGAGCACTACCTCCGCTACCTGCAGAACGCCTTCCGGCAGGCGTGGACGTTTCGCGGCGTGCCGCTGCGTCTGCGCCTTCGCGGGCGACGCGAACGCGACGACGAATGACCCCGTTGCTTCTTGCGCTTGCGGCGTACTTGTTGGGCAGCGTGCCGACCGCGTACCTCGTCGGGCGGCTGCGCGGCATCGACCTGCGTCGTCACGGCAGCGGCAACCTCGGGGCGACGAACACCTTCCGCGTGCTCGGCGCCCGGTGGGCCGTGCCCGTGCTCGTGGTCGACGTGGCCAAAGGTGCGCTGCCGACCGCGCTCTTCCCCCGCCTCGACGGAACGCCCGATTGGCGATGGGCGCTGATCTACGGCGCCGCCGCTATCCTCGGGCACGTGTTTCCGGTCTACCTCCGGTTCCGTGGTGGCAAGGGCGTGGCGACGGCGGCCGGCGTCTTCGCGGCGTTGGCGCCCGGGGCGGTGCTGGCGGCGCTCGTCATTTGGCTGCTCGTGGTCGTGGGGACGGGCTACGTGTCGCTGGCCTCCCTCGCGGCCGCCGTCGGGCTCGTGGGCGCCCTCGTCCTGCTCGGCACGCGACCGGAAGTCTTGGGCCTGGGGATTGGGGCGGCCTTGTTCGTGGTCTGGTCCCATCGGGCGAACATCCGCCGCCTCCTGCGAGGGGAAGAGCACCGCTTTGGGCGGCGCGCATCGGCACGGTCATGAACGGACACATCGGGGTGCTGGGCGCCGGCAGCTGGGGCACCACCCTGGCGAACCTGCTGGCGAAGAAGGGCGAAGACGTCGTGCTGTGGGCCTACGAGGGGGAGGTGGCCGAGGCGATCAACCGCGAGCGCCGGAATCTCCTCTACCTGCCGCAGATTCAGCTGGCGCCCACGCTGCGCGCCACCGCCGACATCGTCGAGGCCACGCACGGCGCGCGCGGCGTCGTCAGCGTGAGCCCCTCCCACGTGGTCCGTCGAGTGCTCGGGGATGCTGTGCCGTTCCTCCGACGGGATGCGTGGGTGGTGAGCGCGTCGAAGGGCATCGAAACGGACACGCTGGCTACCCTGGACCAAGTGCTCGCCGAGGTCTTGCCCCCGCCCGTGGCGGCTCGGGCTGCGTTCCTCTCCGGCCCGAGCTTCGCCTTGGAGGTGGCCCAAGAGCATCCCACCGCCGTCACATTGGCCGCCCGTGACGCGAGCTTGGCGCGTCAGCTTCAGGGGTTGTTTCAGACGCCCTACTTCCGGGTGTACACGCATCACGACATCCGCGGGGTGGAGCTCGGCGGCGCGCTCAAGAATGTCATTGCGATCGCCGCCGGAGTGGCCGACGGCCTCGGCTTCGGCCACAACACCCGCGCGGCGCTGATCACCCGCGGCCTGGCGGAGATTGCGCGCCTTGGCGTGGCGATGGGCGCGGAGGCGAGCACGTTCGCCGGCTTGGCGGGCCTGGGCGACCTCGTGCTCACCTGCACGGGACCCCTCAGCCGCAACCGTGCCGTCGGCGTGGAGCTCGGGCGCGGCCGCCCTCTGGAGGACATTCTGCGCGGCATGATCATGGTTGCCGAAGGGGTGCGCACCGCCCAAGCGGCCCATGCGCTAGCGCGACGGCACGGGGTGGAGATGCCCATCACCGCCGAGGTGTACGCCATCCTGTTCGAGGGCCGCTCGCCGCGCGCGGCGGTGGAATCGCTCATGCTCCGCGAGCCCAAGGCGGAACGGTGGGGAGGGTCGACATGACGGAGCCCCGGCTCTACACGATCGGCGAGGTTTGCGAACTCTTCGACTTGGAGCCCCACGTCCTCCGCTACTGGGAGACGCAGATCCCCCAGCTGCGACCCCGCAAGGACGCCCGCGGACGACGGCTTTACCGGCCCACCGATCTGGATACGATCGCTCTGCTGCGGCGCTGGGTCCTGGAGGAGGGACTGACCCTCACGGGGGCACGCCGACGCTTGGAGGGCCTGGCGGAAGCGGATCGCGCCGCCACCGCCCGGCCCCTTCTCGAGGCCGAGATCCTTCGCAACCTCCGCACGGAACTCGAGGCGCTTCGGCGCCTGCTCACCTTACCCGACTAGGCCTCGTTCGTTTTCTCGTGCGGGGCGGTGGGGGGCCAACGCTGGGCCACCGGGTCGGGGTAAGGGAAGGTGGTCGGCGATGGCTCGGTGCCCTCGCCACCCAACGGAAGGGAACCGTTCCAAACGGAGGGAACGATGCGTGGCAAGACCCTGTGGAGCGTGGCCGCCCTGGCGGCCCTGGCGTTGGTCGCGTGCGACCGCTTGGGCACGGAAGCGAAGGCAGGTCCCACGGACACGGAGGCGCGGGCGCTCGCCGAGGCCGTCGACGACGACGCCGACGTCCTGGGTGCGAGCCAAATCCCGACGTTCGCCCTGGCGCCCGAGTTCGACACGTCACCGACCTCCACGGTCACGACCACCACCCAGTTCACCACCACACGGACTTGCCCGAAAGGCGGTACCTGGCGCGTCAGCGGCACACGAACCGTCACGGCGAACCGGGCCGACCGCACCTGGACGATGGACTTGGCCGCGGTACAGACCTACGAGAACTGCAGCCGTCCGGCCCGGGCCGAGCGCGATAGCGTCACGCTCACGCTGAACGGTCGGGTGGACGTCACCTCCCATCACGAACAGACGGCCACAACCTTCACCGGTCGCGACACCCAGAAAGGGACGATCGATTGGCGCACCAGCACCGGGCGTTCGGGAACCTGCCCCATCGACTTGGTCAGCGAGTTCCGCGTCGATCGGGCGACGGGCACGGTGACCCGAACGGTCAAGGGCACGGTGTGCAACCGCACCGTCGACATCACCCGTACGATCCGTCGCAACGGGTGACGCCGTCCCCTGCGTGGGGAGCGGGTCGTTGACCGCCGCCGCGCGCGACGGTTAGCTTCCCGCTCCCCATGCGGATTCTTTGCACCAACGACGACGGCTACCTGGCGCCCGGGCTGCGGGTGCTCGTGCGCGCCGCCGAGCGGCTGGGCAGCGTGGCGGTGGTGGCGCCCGACCGCGAGCAAAGCGCCAGCAGCCACGCTCTCACCATGCACCAACCGCTGCGGGCCATCCGGGTCGACGAGCGCACCCATTGCGTCACCGGAACGCCCACGGACTGCGTCGCGATCGCCTTAGGCGCGCTGCTGCCGCACCGCCCCGACGCGGTCGTCTCCGGCATCAACCACGGCCCAAACATGGGCGAGGACGTTCTCTATTCCGGGACCGTGGCCGCGGCCATGGAGGCGACGGTCCTCGGGATTCCCAGCGTGGCGCTCTCCTTCGTGGGGCGCGATCCGGAACGCCTGGCCGCCTACGAGGATGTCGTCGCCCACCTGCTGCGGCAGCTCCTCGATCGGCCCGACTTCCCTCCGGAAACGCTGTTCAACGTGAACCTACCCGACCGCGACCCGCGGGAGGTGCGCGGGGTGCGCGTGACCCGTTTGGCGCGCCGAGTGTACGTCGACAGCCTCACGCGGGGGGTCGATCCGAACGGCCGCGAATACTTCTGGATCGGCGGGGGCGGGGCCCAGTGGAACGCACCCGACGGCACGGATTTCCGCGCCGTCTGCGACGGCTACATTTCCGTCACCCCGCTGCACCTCGACCTCACGAACTACGGACTGCTTGAGGAGGTGGAGCGCTGGGGGCTCCGCATCTAGACCGTTTTCGGGCGGCGCGGCGTGCCCTCGTGGAGCGCCTTCGATCCCAAGGCATCGACGACCTGGCCGTACTTCACGCGTTCGACGTCGTTCCGCGCCACCTCTTCGTCCCGGAGGCGCTCCAACTCCGCGCCTACGAAGACGCGCCGTTGCCGATCGGATTTGGCCAGACGATCTCGCAGCCCTCGATGCACGCGCGAGTGCTCCAGGGGCTCGAACTGAAACCGACGGATCGAGTGCTGGAGGTCGGCACGGGGTCGGGCTTCCAGACGGCGTTGCTGGCTCAGTTGAGTGCGCAGGTGTACTCCATCGAGCGAATCGCGGAGCTTGCACGGCGCGCGCGGTTCGTGCTCGACGCGCTCGGCCCGCTGCGCGTGGCCCTGCGCGTCGGCGACGGCAGCGTCGGGTGGCGCCGGTACGCACCGTTCGACGCCATCGTCGTCAGCGCTGCCGTCGTCGAGGTGCCGGCGGCGCTGCGCGAGCAGCTGGTCGTCGGGGGGCGGTTGGTCGCTCCGGTTGGCACCGGCACGGAGCAGCGGCTGATGCGTTTGCGCCGCACCCCCACGGGCGAAGTGGTGGAGGATCTTGGCCCGGCGCGATTTCTGCCACTGGTGCCGCGCGCGACTTCCGAGGAAGCGGGTTGACGCTGGTTGACATTGCCAGCTCCACCCGCGTAGCTTGCCGCCCGACATTGACCACTGGGGAGCCGTCCATGGTCCCACCCGCTGCGCCTTCCGACTGGACACCGCCCTTCGTGCCCGAGCCGAGCCCACCCCCACCGAGCCTGCCGCTCGGGCCTCCGTTTGTGCCCGCCCCCGATGCGGAGCCGACCGGCGCGGCGCCCGCGCCCGAGCGAGCAAGCGCGGTGCCCATGCCCGATTGGCTGCAGGCGCTTGACGAGGTCGAAGCGGAGGCGACCGCGTCCGAAGTCGCCGGGGCCGACACGGCATCGCCGGCCGCGCCGGCCGGGATGGCGTGGGTTGACGGGTCGACAGCGCCGGCGTCGGTCGAGGATGTCGCATTCGGAGAGGCGGCGAGCGCCGCCGCTGCTGGACCCGAGGCCCGGGCAGCGGAGGAACGCTCCGGAACCGAGCTCGTTACCGCGCCCGCGGCCGCCACGCCGGTCGACGCGGCGGCCCATCCTTCCTGGGACGGCGCTGCGCTGCGCACCGTGGCGGAACATCTCGAACGCTTGGCGGCCCGCGCGCGCCGCCTGGCCGAGACGCCCGCCCTGGCGGCGGTCGACAGCGACCCACTCGATCTCTTCCTGCTTGGCTACGTCCTCGGCTGGCGGCGGGGGCAGCAGGCTCGAGGCGCCGAAAGCGTCTAGCGCGCGGCACACGCGGTACCCGCCGCCCGGCGCCCTTACACCCCGCCGCTCGAACGGACGACCGCACCCATGGGCCCGGCCGGACTCGAACCGGCGGCCTACCGCTTAGGAGGCGGTCGCTCTGTCCACCTGAGCTACGGGCCCCCGCTACCGAATCTAGCGAGGCTCGAAGGGATCGCCAACGCGGCTACCCACGCCCGCGCGGTCCTGTCCGGCGCTCCCCGACAACGACGCCCAGCAACGCCGCTCTTGCCCCGCTCGCACGCACGACTCTACCTTGCCTTCGAACGATACGCGACCTCACGACCCGACACGCGCATGGTCCAACGCATTGCTATCGTCGGCGCTGGCAACGTCGGCGCCACCGCCGCGCTGCACCTGGCGCAGAAGGAACTGGCCCGCGAGGTGGTCCTCCTCGACATCGCCGCCGGCCCCGCCCAAGGCAAGGCCCTCGATCAGTGGGAGGCCGGTCCCATCGACGGCTACGACACCCGCGTCGTCGGGGGCGACGACTACCGCCTGGCCGAGGGGGCCGAGATCGTGGTCGTTACCGCAGGCGTGCCCCGCAAGCCCGGCATGAGCCGCGACGACTTGTTGCAAACGAACGCGGGCATCGTTCGCGATGTGAGCCGGCGCATTCGCGAGGTGGCGCCCGAGGCCATCGTGATCGTCGTCAGCAATCCGCTCGATGTGATGTGCTACGTGGCGAAGGCGGTCACCGGCTTTCCCCGCGAGCGCGTACTCGGCATGGCGGGGGTGCTCGATACCGCCCGCTACCGCGCGTTCCTCGCCGAGGCGATCGGGGTCTCGGTGGAGGACATCCAGGCGATGGTTCTCGGTGGCCACGGCGACACCATGGTGCCGCTGCTGTCGATGACCACCGTGGCCGGCATTCCGGTGCGCCACTTCCTCGACCATGCGCGGCTCCATGCGATCGTCCAACGGACCCGCGAGGGCGGCGCGGAAATCGTCCGCTTGCTCCAGACTGGCTCCGCCTACTACGCCCCGGCCGCCGCGGTGGCCCAGATGGTCGAGGCCATCGTGCTCGACAAGAAGCGGTTGCTGCCCTGTGCCGCGTACCTCCAAGGGGAGTACGGTTTTGAGGGGATCTTCCTCGGCGTGCCGTGCAAATTGGGGCGCCGGGGATTGGAAGCGATCGTCGAAGTCGAGTTAACGGCCGAGGAGCGCGCTGCGCTCGACCGTTCGGCCCAAGCGGTGCGGGAACCGACGGAGCGGGTATTGCAACTGCTGCCCGAGCTGGCGGCGGCACGATCCGGGACCTAACTCGAATCGTAGAACGGTTGTCGAACCAGGCGAAGGATGCCAACGATGCGCACGGCTCGCTTTCTGACGTTGGGCGCGGCGCTGCGCTACCGCGGCGGCACGCAGATGTGGGCCTGGGCGCTGCACCGGCTTACGGGCCTGGGCGTGCTCGCCTTCCTGATTCTCCACGTGGTGGACACGGCGTTGGTGATCTACCGGCCGGATCTCTATGATGCCATGCTGGCGACGTACCGGCACCCGATCTTCCGCGTGGGGGAGTACCTCATCTTCCTTTCCGTGCTGTACCACGCGGCCAACGGTTTGCGCATCGTCGTGCAGGACTTCTGGACGCCGCTGATGCGTCATCGCAAGGCGCTCCTGGCCGCGAGCACGGCGGTGGTGGTGGCGGCGGCGTTGCCCATCGCTTGGGTCATGCTGGGGCCCGTGCTTGGCCTGCGGGAGGAGCCGGGCGCGGCGCGCCATCGTGAGCGCTGCCTGCGGGAGCCGACCGCTCCGGCGTGCGTCGCCCCGACCGCGAAGGCTCGCACCGCCAGCCCGGAGACGGGCCGATGAACGGCGCGCGCGGAGCCCGGCGCCGCGGCGGCGGGTACGAGCGGCCCGTCGGCGGCTGGTCGAACTTCGAGGTCTGGTCGTGGTTCTTCATGCGCCTGTCGGGGTTGGCCCTGATCCTGCTCGCCCTCTACCACCTGGTATGGTGGAACCTCGTCGTCGGTGTGGAGCACCTTGACTCCCAGCTCGTTATCGAACGCTGGCGCAATCCTTTCTGGCGGCTGTTCAACGTGGCGTTGGTGACCTTCGCCATGCTCCACGGGCTCAACGGCGCCCGCTATTCGATCGAGGACTACGTGCGTCGCCCCGGAGCCCGGTTGGCGGTGAAGGCGATCGTCTACACAGTCGTGCTCGGCGCCCTCGCCGTGGGGGTCTTCGCTTTGCTCACCTTCGATCCGGCCGTTCTGCTGCAGCGATCCTAACATGGTGACCACGCACCGCTTCGACGCCGTGGTGGTCGGGGCCGGCGGGGCCGGCCTCATGGCTGCCCTGTACCTCTCCCGTTTCCCGCAGCTGCGCACGGCGGTCATCTCCAAGCTCTACCCGACCCGCTCGCACACCGGGGCGGCCCAGGGCGGCATCGGAGCGGCCTTGGGCAACCTCGAAGAGGATCACCCCGAGTGGCACGCCTTCGACACCGTCAAAGGGTCCGACTACTTGGGCGACCAGGACGCCATTGAGCTCATGTGCCGCGAGGCCGTCGACGTCGTCATCGAGCTCGAGCACATGGGGCTGCCGTTCAGCCGCACCCCCGACGGCCGCGTCGCCCAACGACCCTTCGGCGGCCACACGCGAAACTTCGGCGAAGGGCCGGTGCGCCGCTCCTGCTACGCCGCCGATCGAACGGGTCATATGATTTTGCAAACCCTCTACCAAAATTGCCTTAAGAACGGCATCGAGTTCTTTGACGAGTTCCAAGTCGTGGATCTGCTGCTGGCGGATGGGCGTTGCAGCGGCGTCGTCGCCTACCATATTCGCAGCGGCACCTTCCACGTCTTTCACGCAAAGGCGGTGTTGTTCGCCACCGGCGGTTTCGGGCGGCTGTGGGAGATCACCTCCAACGCCCACGCGAACACGGGCGACGGGCCGGCGCTCGTGTTCCGACGCGGCCTGCCCTTGGAGGACATGGAGTTTTACCAGTTCCATCCCACGGGGATCTACAAGCTGGGCATTCTCATCTCCGAGGGGGTGCGCGGGGAAGGCGGGGTGCTGCGCAACGACCTCGGGGAACGCTTCATGGAGCGGTACGCTCCGACCCTGAAGGATCTGGCCTCGCGCGATGTGGTCTCTCGGGCCATCATGCAGGAAATCCGCGAAGGTCGGGGCATCGGTGGCAAGCGCTACGTCTACCTTGACGCCACCCACCTCGGCCGGGAGGTGATCGAGACAAAGCTTCCCGACATTGCCGACTTTGCGCGCACGTACCTCGGCATCGACCCGGTCCACGAGCCGATCCCGGTGCAGCCGACGGCGCACTACGCCATGGGTGGCATTCCGACCACGGTCGACGGTGAGGTGGTGCGAGACGCGGCCAACACCGTGGTGCCCGGGCTCTACGCCGCCGGCGAGTGCGCCTGCGTGAGCGTTCATGGTGCCAATCGCTTGGGCACGAACTCCTTGGTCGACCTGGTTGTGTTCGGGCGACGCGCCGGTCTGGCCATGGCGCGCTTCTGCTTGGAAGCGGATTGGCCGGCGCTGCCCCCGCAGCCGGCCCGCGAAGCCGCGGCGACCTTCGAGGCGCTGCGCGAAAGCGACGGCCCCGAGGTGCCGGCCCGCCTGCGCGAGGAGATGCAGCGCATCATGCAGGATCAAGTCGGCATCTTCCGCGATGGCAAGGGAATCGCAGACGCCGTCGAGGCGCTGCGCGAGCTCAAGGAGCGCTACCGGCGCATCCGCGTGCAGGACAAGGGCCGCGAGTTCAACACGGATCTGCTCGAGGCCTGGGAGTTAGGCAATCTCCTCGACCTGGCGGAGGTCACGGCCGTGTGCGCCCTCAATCGGACGGAGAGCCGCGGCGCGCACCTGCGCGAGGACTATCCGAAACGCAACGACGCGGAGTGGTTGAAGCACACGTTGGCCACCCGGCGCGAGGACGGGTGCATCACGATCGAGTATAAGCCCGTGGTCATCACCCGCTTCCAACCCAAGGAGCGCGTCTACTGAGACCGGCCATGCTCAAGGTCAAGCTCACGATCCAGCGCTTCAACCCGGAGACCGACGCGGAGCCGCACTACCGTACGTACACCGTGGAGGTCGAGCCCACGGACCGCGTTCTCGACGCGCTCCATGCCGTCAAGTGGTACCAGGACGGAACGCTCACCTTCCGCCGCTCCTGCGCTCACGGCGTCTGCGGCTCCGACGCCATGCGCATCAATGGCATCAACCGCTTGGCGTGCAAGACGCTCATCAAGCAGGTGGGCACGGACATCACCGTCGAACCCCTTCTGGGCTTCCGCATCATCAAGGATCTCGTCGTGGACATGGAGCCCTTCTTTGCCCAGTATCGCTCCGTCCTCCCCTGGCTCATCAACGACGAGCCACCGCCGGAGCGGGAGCGGCTCCAGTCGCCCGAGGAGCGGGAGCGGTACGACGAGACCACGAAGTGCATCCTGTGCGCAGCCTGCACCACCTCGTGCCCGTCCTTCTGGGCCAATCCGGAGTTCGTCGGCCCCGCCGCCATCGTCAACGCGCACCGCTTTCTCTTCGACTCCCGCGACCGCGGAGCCGCGGAGCGCTTGGCGCGTCTCAACACGCGCGACGGTGTCTGGCGCTGCCGCACCATCTTCAACTGCACGCGCGCCTGCCCCCGCGACATTCCGGTCACGGAAGCGATCGCCGAAGTGAAGAAGGCGATTCTCTACGGGGGACCGGAACAGGTCTAGGCTGCCACTCTGGCAGTTAGAGCGCTGGTACGCCGGTTGCTTCTCTCTCGTGGTGGACCCGGCGGACGGTACGCTGGGCGATCCAATCCGACGTGCGGCAACCGAAGGAGGTAGCCATGGCACTGACGATGGCTCGTCCGACGGACCTGTTCAGCACGGTGTTCGACAACTTCTTCGCGCCGCTGATGAGCGAGCGCTTCGGCCGCCTGAGCTGGACGCTCCAGGCGCCGCCGGCGGACGTGGTGGAGACGGAGAACGACATTCGGGTGATGGTGGAGCTGCCCGGCGTGCGGCTGGAGGACATCCAGGTGGATCTCGAGAACAACGTGCTCACCGTCAGTGGCGAGAAGAAGGAGGAGCGTCGCGAGGGCGACGAGCGGGACGTCTGGCATCTGTCGGAGCGTCGCTATGGTCGGTTCAGCCGCTCGTTCGTCCTGCCGCGGGACGTCGAGGCGGACAAGATTGAGGCCCGCTACGAGAACGGGGTCCTGTACTTGACGATCCCGAAGACCGAGCAGGCGCGGCGGCGTCGGATCGAGATTCGGAGCGGCGCTCCGCAGGTGACCAGCGGGCAGGCCCGTTGATCGACGACGGGCCTGGGGCCCGCGGCGCCGGCGCCCTCGCCGGCGCTTTCGTTTTGCCCTTTTGTCCTTCCGAGGCCTGCGCTAGCTTTCGGTCCGGGGAGCGAGCCGATGGAACCCTATCTGACCGATCGGCACGAGGCCTGGCGCGCGCAAGTTCGAGCCTTCGCCGAGGCGACGATTGCCCCGGTGGCGGCGGCGTACGACGCGAGCGCCACCTTTCCTTGGGCGACGGTCCGGGCCATGGCGGACGAAGGCTTGTTTGGATTGCCCTGGCCGTCCGCTTGGGGTGGCGGCGACTGGGATACGTTCGGCTACCTGCTCGCCGTCGAAGAACTGGCGCGCGTCGACGCCTCGCACGCGATTACCGTGTCCGCGCACACGACGCTCGGCACCTCGCCGATCGTGTCCTTTGGCACGCTAAGTCAGCGCGAGCGCTTCGTGCCGCTGCTGGCCTGCGGGCGCGTGCTGGCGGGGTTTGGTCTGACCGAGCCCGGCGCCGGGTCCGACGCCAGCGCCAGTCGCACCACAGCGGTGCGTGGGGACGGGGGGTGGATCCTCAACGGCAGCAAGATCTTCATCACCCACGCCGGGGTGGGCGAGGTGTTCGTGGTGACGGCGGTGACGGATCGGAGCCGGGGCGCCCACGGCATCACGTCGTTCATCGTCTGCAAGCCGAACGTGGAAACGGACGAGGCGGCGCGCTACGGCTTGGGGCATGCTCCCGAGCTGCCGTTCACCCCGGGCGTGCGCGCCGGGAAGAAAGAGGACAAGCTCGGTTGGCGCGCCTCCGACACGCGCGAGCTGTTGCTGGAGAACGCGTTTGTGCCCGACGACCAAGTCCTCGGCGACATCGGCGAAGGCTTCGTGAACTTCTTGAAAACGCTCGACGCCGGCCGCATCGGCCTGGCGGCGCTGGCCCTGGGTTTGGCCCAGGGGGCGTTCGATGTGGCCTTCCGCTACGTGCAGGAGCGACGGCAGTTCGGCCAACGTCTCGTCGACTTTCAGGGCGTGCAGTTCCGCTTGGCGGACATGGCGACGGACATCCAGGCGGCGCGGCACCTCGTCTACCATGCAGCGTGGTGCAAAGAGCACGGGCGGCCGTTCACGAAGGAAGCCTCGATGGCCAAGCTCTACGCCACGGACGTGGCCATGCGGGTCACCACCCAAGCCGTGCAGTTGCTCGGGGGCTTGGGCTACAGCCAGCGGGCACCGGTGGAGCGGATGATGCGGGATGCAAAAATTTGCCAAATTGGCGAAGGGACGAACGAAATCCAACGGCTGGTCATCGCACGGCAGCTCCTGCGACGCGCCAGCGCAGCGCAGGAGCGGGCGGCGACGCTGGCCACCGTGGCTTGACGAGGAGGCGGGGTGAAGCGCGAGATCTTGGTGTCCACCCTCGGTGGGGAGACGCGGGTCGCGATTCTGGAAGACGGCGAGCTCGTCGAACTGTTGGTTGAGCGTCCGGACGCCGGGCGCATGGTGGGCGATATTTACAAGGGCCGGGTTCAAAGCGTCCTGCCCGGCATCCAGGCGGCCTTCGTCGACCTTGGGTTGGAGCGCGCGGGCTTCCTGCACGTTTCCGATTTGGTTCGCGACGGGGGCAGGGCGGAGGAGGAAGAGGAGGAAGGCGACGAGGAGGGTGGCAACGGGGGGCCACGCTACCCGCCGATCGAGTCCCTGGTGCGCAAGGGCGACGAGCTCCTGGTGCAGGTCACCAAGGAGCCGATCGGCACGAAAGGACCGCGGCTGACCACGCACGTGACGCTGCCGGGCCGCTTCTTGGTCTACCTGCCGTTCTCGCAACACATCGGCGTCTCGCGCAAGATCGAGGATCCGGAAGAACGGGCTCGCTTGCGGGCGCTGGCTCAGGAGATCCTCCCCCCGGGCAGCGGGGGGCTCATCGTGCGCACGGTGGGAGAGGAACTGTCCCGCGAAACCTTTGAGCGGGAGCTTCGAGGCTTGCTTGCCACCTGGCGCGACATCCAACGCCGCGCGCAGCGGGCCAAGGCGCCGGCGCTCGTCCATCAGGAGGCGCGACTCGTCAAAGGCGTGTTGCGGGACATCTTCTCGCAAAAAGTGGATCGCCTGGTGGTCGACGATCCCGAGGTGTTCACCGAGGTGCGCGCGTATCTTCAGGCCGTGGAACCGACGTTGTTGGACCGCGTCGTCCGCTACGACGACCCGGCGCCCCTGTTCGACGCCTACCAGCTGGAGCCGCAGATTCGGCAAGTTTTTCAACGCAAGGTGATGCTGCCTTCGGGCGGCCACCTCGTCATCGAGCCAACGGAAGCGCTGGTATCCATCGATGTGAACACCGGCCGCGGCACCGGCCGTCGGGACCCACAGAGCACGATCCTGCGCACGAACCTCGACGCTGCCCGCGAGATCGCTCGACAGCTGCGACTGCGCGACGTCGGGGGAATCGTGGTCTGCGATTTCATCGACATGGAATCGCGTGTCGATCGCGATCGGGTGCTGCAGGAGCTGCGCACCCATCTGGCCCGGGACCGGGCGCGCACGAAGACCCTGCAGGTCTCCGAGCTCGGGCTCGTGGAGATGACGCGCCAGCGGGTGCGCCCGTCGCTCTACATGCGGATGACGCAACCATGCCCGCACTGCGGTGGGACGGGCCGGATCTTCACACCGGAGACGGTGGCCCGTCAGCTCGAACGGGCCCTCTGGCGTGTGCGCGCCGCCGGCGAGGAACGGGAGGTGGAGGTGCGCGTCCATCCGGAAGTGGTGCTCTACCTTTTGGAGCAGGAGCCCGACTTTCTCGCCCGAATGGAGCGGACGACGGGGCTGAGCATCGACCTGCGCGACGATCCGCTCCTCAAACAAGACGCCGTTCGCCTGCGCTCACGAACGACCCATCAGGACCTCACGGCTCGCTACTGGCTCGGTTGACCCCGGCCCCGCCACGTCGTACTTTTTCGCCACTCCGGCCGGGGTGGCGGAACGGGAGACGCGGCGGACTCAAAATCCGCTGGCCCTCGCGGCCGTGTGGGTTCGAATCCCACCCCCGGCATCGCTGGAACGAAGCTTGCTAAGGGCGGCGGGCAACAACGCGGGAGTGCCACGGACCTCCATGCCTTTGACCGCCCAACAACGCGATCAGCTCGAACAGCGCCTGCGGCGCGAGCGCGAGCGAGCCTTGCGCGCCTTGCAACGCTTCGCCGCCGAGTCGCAGGACCTGCAGGACCGCACCGGCGAGCTTGGCCTCTACCGCCTCCACTTGGCCGACATCGGCACCGAGGCCATGGAGAAAGAGACCGAGTTCCTGTTGGCCAGCCAAGAGGGTCGCCTGCTCCTGGAAATCGACGACGCCCTGCGTCGCCTCTACAAGGAGCCGGAGCGCTTCGGCATTTGCGAGGAATGCGGCGCCGAGATCCCCTTCGAACGACTTGACGTGTTGCCCTACACGCGGCTGTGCCGCGCCTGCCAAGAGAGGCGCGAGCGACTGCCCGCGCCCGAGGCGGGGGCCGCCGAGTCGGGCCTCGGGGGATTGGAGTGAGCCTTGCTCCGCGAGCGCAATTGCCCCTACCTTAACGTGCTCCCCGGTGGGCGGGGAGCAACCGGCCCCAGCAAGGCGAGGCGATGGCGGACACCACGACCGCGTCGGGCCCGATCTACGCCCCGGGTTTGGAGGGCGTGGTCGTCGCCCAGACGAAGCTCTGTTACATCGACGGCGAGAAGGGTGAGCTTCTCTACGTCGGCTACGACATTGAGGATTTGGCGCGGCATACCTCCTTCGAGGAGGTGGCCTTCCTCTTGTGGAATCTGCGCTTGCCCAACCGCTCCGAGCTCGACCAACTGAAGGCCGACCTGACGGCCGAACGGGCGTTGCCGCCGGAGGTGGTCGATCACCTGAAACGCTACCCGCGCGACGCCCATCCGATGGCCGTGCTGCGAACGGCGGTCAGCCTTTTGGGTCTCGTCGATCCCGAGGCCGAAGATATGAGCGAGGCCGCCCACCGGCGGAAGGCGATCCGGCTGACGGCCAAGATTCCCTCGCTGGTGGCGGCGTACGACCGGTTGCGCAAGGGCAACGCGCCGGTGGAACCGCGGCCCGATCTCGACACGGCCGGCAACTTCCTCTACATGCTCAACGCCGAGCTGCCGCGGCCCATCGAGGCACGCACGTTCGACGCCGCCTTGGTCCTCCACGCCGAGCACGGCATGAACGCCTCCACGTTCGCGGCGCGGGTGACGGCGAGTACGCGCTCGGATTTGCACTCGGCTGTCGTGAGCGCGATCGGGGCCCTCAAGGGACCGGCGCACGGCGGTGCCAACGAGGAGGTCATGAAGATGCTCCTCGAGATCGACCGTAGCGGAGTCGACCCGGCCGAGTGGGTGCGCCAGCGGCTCGAGCGGGGCGAGCGGATCATGGGCTTCGGTCACCGCGTGTATCGCACGGTGGACCCGCGGGCCATCGTGCTGCGCGAACTGGCCGAGCAGATTATGAAGGAGCGTGGCGATACGAAGTGGCTCGAGCTGTCGGATCGCATCCGTGCCGTCATGGCGGAGGAGATGGAGCGTCGCGGCAAGCGCGTCTACCCCAACGTGGATTTCTTTTCCGCCTCCGTCTACAAAACGTTGGGCATCGATCTCGATTTGTTCCCCGCTGTTTTTGCCATGGCCCGAATCACCGGCTGGACGGCCCACCTGTTCGAACAGTACGCGAACAATCGGCTCATCCGGCCGGAGGCCGAGTACGTCGGCCCGCGGGGCCTCAAGGTGGTGCCGTTGGATCAGCGGTGAGGGCCACGTGGCGGCGCGGGCGGACGGGGTTGGCGGTGGGCGCCGCCCCGCTCCGCCCGTGGTGTTTCGACCCTGAACTCCGACGACGATGAGTGCGACGACGTGGACCCCGCAGGTGCCCTCCGACGGGGAGCCGATTCGCATGGGCTTGCAGGGCCTCGAGGTGCCCGATCGACCGATCGTGCCGTTCATCGAGGGCGACGGCACGGGGCCCGACATCTGGCGCGCCGCCCAACCCGTCCTCGACGCCGCGGTGGCGCGCGCCTACGGCGGGCGGCGGTCGATTCGCTGGATGGAAGTGCTCGCGGGGGAAAAGGCCTACCGCCTTACGGGCGAGTGGCTTCCGCCGGCAACGCTGGAGGCCTTCCGCACGTACCTTGTAGGCATCAAAGGGCCGCTCACCACGCCGGTGGGCGGAGGCATCCGTTCCCTCAACGTCGCCCTACGGCAGGAGCTCGATCTCTACGCCTGCGTGCGGCCCGTCCGACACTTTGCGGGCGTGCCCTCTCCGGTGCGCCGGCCGGACCTGGTCGATATGGTCGTCTTTCGGGAAAATACGGAGGACGTCTACGCGGGGCTGGAATGGCCTGCCGGCTCAGAGGAGGCGCAGGCCGTGCTCGACTTCCTGGCCGAGCATTTTCCGGCGGCGTTTGCCAAGATCCGCTTCGGCACACCGGGCCGCGCAGCCGCCTGGGAGGAAGTGCGTCGACGTTGGGGCGCGGCGCCGCGCCCCCGGCCGGTGGAGGTAGGCGTGGGCATCAAGCCCATCAGCTACCTGGGCACGGAGCGGCTCGTCCATGCGGCCATTTCGTATGCGATACGTCACGGGCGTCGCTCGGTGACCCTGGTGCACAAGGGCAACATCATGAAGTTCACGGAAGGCGCCTTCCGCGACTGGGGTTACGAAGTGGCGCGCACGTACTTCGGCGCCATCCCGTTGGACGGCGGGCCGTGGCACGTCATCCCCGACGGGCGCCCCGGCGCCGGGTTGGTGATCAAGGACGCCATTGCCGATGCCTTTCTCCAGCAAATCCTCACCCGACCGGACGAGTTCGACGTCATCGCGACGACGAACCTCAACGGTGACTACCTCTCCGACGCGCTGGCGGCGCAGGTGGGCGGGATCGGCATCGCGCCCGGGGCCAACATCAACTACGCCACCGGGCACGCCGTCTTTGAGGCGACGCATGGCACGGCGCCGAAGTACGCCGGCAAGGACATGGTGAACCCGGGCTCCGTGATCCTTTCCGGGGAGATGATGCTGCGCTACCTCGGATGGACGGAGGCGGCCGATTTGGTGATCCGGGGGTTGGAAGGAGCCATTCGCGCCAAGCGGGTGACGTACGATTTTGAGCGCTTGATGGAAGGGGCAACGCGAGTGTCCACCTCCGCCTTCGGGCAGGAGATCGTGCGTTGGATGGACGGATGAACGAGGCGACGATCGGGGCGGCGGTGGCGCCGGCGGCCGGCCCGGTGCCGTTGCTGGCGCTGCCGTGGACGGAAGGAGCGAATGAACCGCTCACGACCCGCGGGTTGGACGCCGACGGCCGGCGGTGGTTGGCCGACGTGGCTCGGCGGGGCGACATGCGCGGGCAACGGGACGAAACGTGGTGGCTGTACCCGCCGGGCGGCTCGGTGGAGCGTGTGGTTCTTGTGGGGATCGGCAAGGACGGGGATCTGCCCGGCGAGGAGCGGTGGCGGCGCTACGCCGGGGCGGCGCTGGCGGCGGCTCGGCGGGTGCGAGCGCCGGCCCTGGCCCTCGCGTTGCCCGACGGCGCCGGCGCCGACGCGCAGCAAGCGGCGGCCGAGGGCGCCGAATTGGCCCGGTACCGCTTTGCGGAGTTCAAAAAGCCGGAGGACGAATCGCCGCCTTCGGCGGTGACGCTCTTGGTGGACACGCCCGACGCCGCCGCCGTGGAGCGAGGGCGGATCGTTGCCGCGGCCGCGAATTGGGCACGGCGTTTGGGGGATCTGCCACCGAACGTGCTGACGCCGGAACGCATGGCCGAAGAGGCGGCGAACATGGCGCAAGCGCGAGGGCTGCGGGTCACCGTGCTCGGCCCGGAAGCAATGCGCCGCGAGACCATGGGGGGGTTGTTGGCGGTGGCCCAGGGTTCCACGCACGAGCCGCGGCTCGTGCTCGCGGAATACTGGGGCGCGGGTGGGGACGCCGCGCCGTTGGTGCTCGTCGGGAAGGGGATCACCTTCGACTCGGGGGGGCTGTCGCTGAAGCCGGCGGCGAACATGGAGGAAATGAAGTTCGACATGGCCGGCGCGGCGGCTGTGCTGGCGGCGTTGGCGGCCGTTTGCGACCTCGGCCTGCCGGTCAACGTCGTGGCCGTCACACCGCTGGCCGAAAACCTGCCCTCGGGTTCGGCCTTCCGGCCGGGCGACATTCTCCGCACGTTCGCCGGCGTGACGGTGGAGGTCGTCAACACCGACGCCGAAGGACGGTTGATCCTGGCCGATGCCTTGGCCTACGCCCGGTCGCGCTACCGCCCGGCGGCGATGGTCGACGCCGCGACGTTGACGGTTGCGTGTGTGGTGGCGCTGGGGCACGCGGCCGCGGGGCTGGTGGGAACGGACGCCGCGTTGGTGGAGGAATTGCGTCGCGCCGGCGATCGCAGCGGCGAGCGGGCGTGGCCGCTGCCGCTGTACGAGGAGTACCGGGAGCAAATTCGGTCCGACGTTGCCGACATCAAGAACTCCGGTGGTCGCGCGGCGGGCGCGCTGACGGCGGCGGCCTTCTTGCGCGAGTTCGTCGGGGACACGCCCTGGGCGCATTTGGACATCGCCGGGGTGGCGTGGGGCGACGGCAAAGTCAGTTACCTGGCCAAGGGGGCCACCGGGGCGCCGACGCGCCTGTTGATCGAGTGGGTGCGCGCCCGCGCCGGCGTCGCTCAGGGGTGATGGCGTGGCGCTGGCGCGCGGGCCTGCTCGGGCTGGCGGCGCTGCCGGCCTGGGCGGCCGCCCAGCAGCGGCCCGACACCGTGCGGGTGCCCGTGCCTCCGGCGGCGCGGGCGCCCGATACAGTGCGCGCGGCTCGGGCGGCGCCGGCCGATTCGTTGCTCCCGGCGCCGTTGCCACCGCCCTGGCGCACCCCGCCGGTCTCCGCGCCGGCGCTGGGACGTTGGGTGCTTGATCGCGACAGCCTGCGGCTCCACGCCGCCGAAAGCCTCGCCGAAGTGCTGGCCGAGGTGCCGGGGGTGGTGGCGTTGCGCGGTGGCGGTTGGGGCCATGCGGTGGCGGTGGGGCCGTGGGGGCTGGGCGGCGGGCGGCTCGTCGTCGAGCAAGACGGCTGGGTGCTGGATCCGTTGGTCCGCCCTGCGGTCGATCCTTTCCTGGTGCCGCTTCTCGACCTGGAGCGGGTGGAGGTGGAGCGCACGCCGACGCTGCTGCGGCTGCGGCTCGATCCCTTCCGGTTGGCCTCGCGCGAGCCGTTCTCGCGTCTCGACGGCCTGACCGAAAGCGTGCAGGACGGCCGCGGCTTGCGCGGGCTCTTCGCCCGCCCGGTGGGCCCGCGCGCCGCCTTTTGGGGCACGTACGCGATCACCAACAGTCGCGGCGCGGCACGGCGCGACGAACTGGCGGCCACGGCGGCCACGGCGCACCTCGGGCTGTTGCTCGGGCGGGGCTGGGCGCTCCAGCTCGAGACCCGAGCCTTGGGGGTCGACCGCCGAGTGCCGCCGGAGCTGGGCTGGCCGCGCGACCACGCCGACGTGACCGGAACGGCGCTGCGGCTGCGACGCGACGCCGGCGCGTGGCGGGCCGAACTCGGGGTGGCGGGAGAGCGGGTGCGCGCCCGGGCGGACGACCCGCGTCCCTCGGGGCGGGCTCGGCAGCTGTGGGCGCGCCTGCGGGCAGAGCAGGGGGGGCTGTGGGTGGAGGGAGCCGGGTGGTGGCGGGCGCTCAGCGGTGAGGCGCGGGCACCCACGGCCGCGGCGGAGGCGCGCGCGGGGGCGCGCGCGGGCCGGCTGGCGGCCTGGGCCGAGGGTCGCTGGGCGAGCGGGCTGGGTGTCGCGGCCACGGCGTGGCGTCTGGCCGCCCGGGGCGGGGGGCGCTGGGCGGTGACGGCCGACCTCGAAGGGGGACGAACCTGGCTGCTGCGTGCCGGTGGCGGCGTCGCGCCGCCCATCGTCCGGGCCGTGCCGAGCGTTGGCTGGCGGGTGGGGCTGGAGGGCGGTGCACGCCGCGGCGACGTGGCCCTCGCGTGGGTGCAGGCTCGAGTCGATTCCGTGGTTCCCTTCGGCCTCGTGGGGGACACGGCCGCCCCGGCGCTGCGCGGCGCTACCGTCCGCACCGTGGAAGCCCTCGGGCACCTACGTCTCCGAGGTGGCTTTGCGCTCGAGGCGCGCGGGACCGCCGCCCTGGGCGTGGCGCCGCCGCCGGCAGGGCCGCGCGCCGAGATGCGCGGCGCGCTCGTCTACCACCGCCTCCACTACACCGGCAACCTCGAGCCGCGGCTGTGGGCGGAAGTGCGCTGGCGCGGACCGGGGCGCGTGCCTGCGGTCCCCGCGGCGCCGCGGTGGGTCGACCAGCCGGGCTACGTCGCGGTCGCCGTCGGGGGGGTGGTGCGCATCATCGACGTCCACGTGCACGCTGAGCTCGAAAACATCCGCAACGACCCTGCCGTGGCCGACCTGCCGCAACGACCCCTCGGCGCTCGCGCCATTGTCGGCGTGCGCTGGGTGTTCCGGAACTGACGACGACCATGGGATCGAGTTGGGCCGCGGCAGCGTTGCTCGGCGGACTGCTCCATGCGTGGGAACCGGATCACATCGCCGCGGTGACGACCTTCGTCACCCAGAGTCCCTCGCGCCGCGATGCCTGGGTCTATGGCCTGCGATGGGGGCTGGGTCACGCCCTGGCGGTGCTGGTGACCGGGCTGGCGGCCGCGGCGGTCGGGATGGCCATCCCAGAGGTGGCCACGCGCGTGCTAGAGATCGCGGTCGGCTGCGTGCTCGTGGGCTTGGGATTGCGGGCGCTGCTGCGGTGGCGCGCCCCGGCCGGGGACGGTCAGGGAGCGACCTGGGTGGGCGTCCTCCACGGGCTGGCAGGATCCGCGCCGCTAATTGCCGTCTTGCCCGCGGCCCTGCTCGGGTCGCTAGGCGCCGCCGCGCTCTATCTCACGCTCTTCGGCGTCGGCACCCTGGGGGGCATGGCCCTCTACGCCGCCCTGGCCGGCCGCCTGGCCCGCCACTTGCACGACCGCCTGCCCCGCGCCGCCGTTGCCCTGCGTACCGCGGCCGGCGTGCTCGCGGTGGCCGTTGGGTCGGTCTGGCTGTGGACGGCGTGGCGTGGCTGACCCCGGCACCAGACCCACCTGACGGATCGCCCCGTTTTCGTCAAGCTCCCGCACGTACACCAACGCCCCGGCCCATTCCGCCCCCGCCCCTTCCTCGACCGGTTCCCCTAGGCGTTCCCGGAGCCATTCGCCCACGGTGCCCCCGCGGCCCGCCAACTCCGCGGCTGCCTCGTCGCCCAACCAGGCGGCCAACTCTTCCAGCGGCGCCTCCCCGGCGATCACGATCTCCGGCCGGATTTCCCGCGCTTCCTCGACGGGTGCGAACACCGCGTCGACCTGGTCGCGCACGTCCAGACGCAGCACGACGAACACGTGATCGCCCGGCCGCAGCCGGGTCGCACCGCGCGGCGCTAAGATCGAGGCGTCGCGCACCACCATGGCGACCACGGCGCCGTCGGGCAGGGCCAGGTCGCGCAGCTGCTCGTGCGCTGCCCGGGACTCGGGGCCGATCGTGTACTCCACGATGTCCGCGTCCACGTGGCGCAGCGAGAGGATCTCCAGGCTGACCGGCGGCGCCGGCGGCGCGGGCTGCGCCAACCCGAGGGCGCGAGCCACCAACGGCAACGTCCACCCCTGAGTGGCGGCCGACAGCAGCACAGCGAAGAAGACGAGATGGAAGAAGAGCTCCCCGTGCGGCGCCCCCGCGGCCAAGGGGAACAGGGCCAGCACGATGGGGGTCGCGCCGCGAAGCCCCGTCCAGGCGATGAGAAGAATCTCGCGCAGACTCACGCGGAATGGCAGCAGGGTGAGGAAGGTGGCCAGGGGTCGGGCCACGAGCACGAGGGCCACAGCCAGCGCGACGCCGGGCCCGAGAATGGCGCGCAGCCGTTGCGGGTCGGCGAGCAGGCCCAAGGCCACGAACATGACGACCTGCGCCAGCCAGGCCAGCCCGTCTTGCACCAAGAGAATGCCGCGCTTGAAGACCACCCGCCGGTTGCCCGCCACCAGACCGGCCAAATACACGGCAAGAAATCCGCTGCCGTGCAGGGCCATCGTGCCGCCAAAGACGAGCAGCGCGCCCGCGTTTGCCAACACGGGGTAGAGGCCGGCCGTCGGCAGGCGCAGCCGGTTGAGCATGGCGGCCAACCCAACGCCACCGAGGAGCCCGGCCGCGGCGCCGATCCCCATCTGCCGAACGAACAGTTCCGCCCATGCCGCCGGGGTCGCGGCGCGGCCAAGCAAGGCTTCCAGGAAGGCGATCGTCAAAAACGCCGCCATGGGGTCGTTGGCGCCGCTTTCGATTTCGAGGATGGCCGCCGTGCGCGGTGGCAGATGGACCCCGCGGGTGCGGAGCAAGGCGAAAACGGCGGCCGCGTCGGTCGAGCCAACGAGGCTGCCAAGCAACCACCCGGCCGAGGGGGACAGCCCGAATCCCCACACCGCGATCGCCGCCACCGCGCCGGCGGTGATGACCACGCCGAGGGTCGCCAAGCTCAGGGCGGGGCGCCATGCTTGACGAAATGCCGACCACGGGGTGCGCAGCCCGCCGTCGAAGAGGATGATGGCTAGCGCCACCGCGCCCACGCCGTAGGCCACCACCAACGTGGGCGGAAGCAACCCGAGCGCGCGAGCGACCATGCCGACCGCCAAGAAGACAAGCAGGATCGGCAGGCCCAGCCGCATGGAGGCCGTGCTCGCCACGATCGCGGCGAGCAACAGCGCGGCGGCCAGCGCCAATCCTTGCTCGATGGTCGGCATGGCAGCGAAGGCGATGGGTTCCGTAGTATCGCCGTCGGCCGGCGCGGTTCCGCGGTTGACGGCCGCCAGCGCCGTGGTAGCTTCCGCCCATGATCCGCAGCATGACGGGCTACGGCGCGGCAGTGGTGTCGCTGGGCACCGGTCGCGTGCGCGCCGAAGCGCGCAGCCTCAATCATCGATTTCTCCAAATCGCCGTGCGACTCCCGGAGGGTTGGAGCGCTTGGGAGACCGAGCTGCGTCGGCTGGTTGCCCAAGCGGTCGAGCGCGGCGCGGTCCATCTGGCCCTGCAGTGGGAGGGCACCGCCGAGGCGGCGACCACCGTCGTCGATCGGGCGCGGCTGCGCGCCTACCGTGCGGTGCTCGCGGTCGCCGAGGAGGAAGGCTTCGCCGGTCCGCCGTCCGTGCTCGCGCTCGCCTCCGTGCTCGATCGCTTGGTCGGCATCGCCGAGGCCGGGCTGCCCACGGACGAGGCCACCAAGGAGGCCGCGCTGGCCGCTGCGCGGGAAGCCCTCGCGGCGCTACGCGCCCAGAGCGAGGCGGAGGGAGCCCGCCTCGCCGAGGATCTGCGCGCCCGGCTCGGTCGCCTGGCGGCCAAGGTGGCGGCCATCGAAGCGCGCGCTCCCGAGCGTTTGGCGGCCGAACGCACCCGCTTGCGCGCCGTCGTGGCCGAGCTCCTCGGCGGCCACCCCGTGGACGAGGGGCGACTCCTGCAGGAGATTGCCCTCCTGGCGGAGCGTTGGGACATCGCCGAGGAAGTCGTCCGTCTCCGCGCTCATTTGGCCGCCGCGAACGCCTGGCTCGCCGAGGGCGGCGCCATCGGCAAACGCCTCGGTTTTCTGCTGCAGGAAATGGGGCGCGAGGCGAACACCATCGGCGCGAAGGCCAACGACGCCGTCCTTGCCCATCGCGTCGTCGCTCTCAAGGAGGAGCTCGAACGCCTACGCGAACAGGTCGAGAACCTGGAATGATCCGGCTCGAGCACGTGCCCTTCCCCTTGGTGCTGGCCGCCCCTTCGGGCGTGGGCAAGACGACCGTGGCGCGGGCGCTGTGCGCCGCCGAACCCCACGTCGTCTTCTCCGTCTCGGCGACCACGCGACCGCCGCGTGCCGGCGAGCGCGACGGGGTGGACTACTGGTTCCTCACCGAGGCCGAATTCCGGGCGCGCGTGGCCGCCGGCGCCATGCTGGAGTGGGCGGAGGTGCACGGGCATCTGTACGGCACCCCGCGGGCCAACCTCGAGGCAGCCCAAGCGGAAGGCCGCCATCTGCTGCTGGACATTGATGTCCAGGGCGCGCAGCAGGTGCGGCAGCGGGTGCCCGGCACGGTGCTCGTCTTCCTGCTGCCCCCCTCAGTCGAGGTGTGGCTGGCGCGACTGCGCCGCCGCGGCAGCGAGGACGCCGCCGCGCTGCAGCGCCGGCTCGAGGCGGCTCGGCGCGAACTCCTCGCCGCGGCGGAGTTCGATTATATTGTGGTCAACGACGCGCTCGAGGAGACGGTGGCCACCATGCGAGCCATCCTTCGCGCGGAGGAAGGGCGAACGACGCGGCTGCGCGGCCTGGAGGCCTGGTTGCACCGCCTGGCCGCCGACCTCGATCGCGCCGCGCAAACGGTTTAACTTCGAGGCGAAGGAAGCATGCGCGTGTTTACCCCCGAGCAGTTGGCGCGCCCCACCGGCAGCAAATATCTCGGCGTGCTGGTGGCGGCAAAGTTGGCGCGCGACCTCAACGAGCAGCGCGTCGCCTTGCAGGCACGCTACCAGGCCGCCCAGCTCTTCGGCGACGAGCTACCCGACGCCGAACCGCTGCGGGAAAAGCTCACCACCCTGGCGCTGGAGCGGGTGGCCCGCGGTGAGGTGCAATTCCGCCTCACGGACAAGCGGCGCCCCGGGGCCGCCTCGACGCTCGAACCCTGAACCGGTGGGCGAGCGGCGACCTTTCCCGGGGCGGCGGGTGCTCCTCGGTGTGACCGGGGGGGTCGCCGCCTACAAATCGATCGAGTTGGCGCGGCGGTTGGCCCAGGCCGGCGCCCTCGTCGACACGGTGCTTACCCCGGCGGCGTGCGACTTCGTCACTCCGCTCGCGTTCGAGGCCGTGACCGGGCGCGCTCCCTACCTCGCGCGCTGGGCCCCGGGCGACGCCTTGCGCCACATCCGCCTCGCTCGGGAGGTCGAGGCGGTGGTGGTCGCGCCGGCAACGGCCGACTTCCTGGCGCGCGCCGCCGCCGGAAGGGCCGACGACCTGCTCGGCGCGGTGCTCTTGGCCACCCGGGTCCCCGCGCTTCTCTGCCCGGCCATGAACGACCGGATGTTCGAGCATCCGGCGACCCAGGCCAACCTCGAACGGGTGCGAGCGCTCGGCTACCAGGTTCTCGGACCCTCCATCGGTCCGTTGGCCTGGGGCGAGGGGGAGGGGCCGGGTCGTATGGTGGAGCCGGAGGAGATCGTTGCCCATCTGGCGCGGGTGCTGGAGCGACCCAGCCTGGCCGGTCGCCGGGTGTTGGTGACGGCGGGCCCCACGCGTGAAGCGATCGACCCGGTGCGCTTCGTCAGCAACCGCTCGTCCGGTCGCATGGGCTACGCCTTGGCCGAGGTTGCCTGGCGCCGCGGCGCGGCAGTCACGCTCGTGAGCGGGCCGACGGCCCTACCGCCGCCCGTCGGGGTGGAACTCGTCCGCGTCGAGACCGCCGCAGCCATGGCCGAGGCCGTGGCCGCCCATCTTCCGGCAGCGGACGTTCTCGTCATGGCGGCCGCTCCGGCCGATTTCCGGCCCGCCGCGCCGGCGGCCGCAAAGCTCACGAAGGAGGACGGGTTGCCGCCGCCGCTCGCCTGGGCCCTCACCGCGGACATCCTCCAGAGCACCCGGCCCCTGCGGCGGCCCGACACCCGCGTGGTCGGCTTCGCCCTCGAGACGGCGGACGACGCCCTCGCGCGCGCACGCGCGAAGCTCGAGGCCAAAGGGCTCGACCTCGTCGTCCTCAATCGGGCGGATGAGGCCGACGCCGGCTTCGACACGGAGACCAACCGAGTCACCGTGATCGACGCCGCCGGTCGGGTCGACCGCTGGCCCCTCCTGCCCAAGGCGGAGGTCGCGGAACGCCTCTGGGACCGTATCGAAGAGCTCTTGCCGTGAGCGACGACCCACGCCGTCTGCTCGCTCGCTACCTGGCCCAGCGCCGCACCCTCGGGTGGGAGCGTCTGGTGCTTGAAGACCGCCCCGCCGCCGAGCTGCTGGCGGCGCTGCGCCCGCTCCCTCCCTCGCCCGCTTCAGCCGCGACCGCCCATCCCGGCGGCGAGCCGACCCTGCGCGAGTCCCTGGCACGGATCGGCTCCCTGGAGGAACTGGCCGCGGTGGCGGTGCGCTGCACCCGCTGCCGCTTGGCCGCCACGCGCCAACACGTGGTCGTCGGCGAAGGCCCATCGCAGGCGCTCGTCGCCGTCGTGGGGGAGGCGCCGGGGGGCGAAGAGGACCGCACCGGCCGTCCGTTCGTTGGCCCGGCGGGACGCCTGCTCGACCAGCTGCTGGAAAGCGTCGGCCTGCCCCGAGAGGAGGTCTACATCTGCAACGTGCTGAAGTGCCGACCGCCGAACAACCGCAACCCCTACCCCGACGAGATCGACGCCTGCCGGCCTTACCTCGAACGCCAACTCGAGCTCGTGGCGCCGCACGTGGTGCTGGCCGCGGGCACCTTCGCCGCCCAGACGCTGCTCGGCACGAACCTGCCCATCGGCCGCCTCCGCGGGCACGTCCATCGCACGACGCGCTGGCCCGTCGTGCCGACGTACCATCCGGCTGCCCTCCTGCGCAACCGCAGCTGGATCCGCGCGGCCTGGGAGGACCTGCAACGCCTCCGCGCCGTGCTCGACGAGCGACTCGCCGATCGGGTCGGCGAGGGGTAGTATCTTGCGAACGTCGACCCGTGGGCCGTGCAAGCCATGTCCTCCGTTCCCGCGCCCGCCGCGCGAAACCCCTTCGCCGATCGCAGCCCGCCCTACTCGCCCGAGGCGGAGCTCTCGGTGCTCGGAGGGATGCTCCTCGACGGCAACGCGATCGTCAAGGTCTTGGAAATCCTCGACGATTCGATGTTTTACCGCGAGGGCAACCGCCGCGTCTTCCGCGCCATGGTGCGCATTTGGGAGCGGGGCGACGTGGTCGACCCGGTGACGTTGAGCGACGAGCTCAAACGTAGCGGCGAATACGACAGCGTCGGCGGCGCCGCCTTCCTGGCCCAGCTGCTCGACGCCGTGCCCACGGCGGCGAACATCGAGTATCACGCCCGCATCGTGCGGGAGAAAGCGATCCTGCGGCGCTTGATCGAAACGGCGCAGCAGATCGTGGTGCAGGCCTACGAGGCCCAGGAAGACGTCGACGATCTGCTCGACCGCGCCGAGCAGGCGATTTTCCATCTGGCCCAGACGCACGATCGCCGCGGCTTCGTTTGGATCAAGGAGGTTCTCTGGCCCGCCTTCGAGATCATCGAGCGCCGCATGGCGGAGAAGAGCTCCGTCACCGGTGTGCCGACGGGCTTCGTCGATCTCGACGAGTTGACGGCAGGATTTCAACCCGGGGACCTGATCATCGTGGCCGCCCGGCCGTCGATGGGCAAGACGGCCTTCGTCATGAACATCGCTCAGCATACGGCGATCCATGCCCAGAAGACGGTCGCCATCTTCTCCTTGGAGATGAGCAAAGAGGCGTTGGTCCACCGGCTGCTCTGCGCCGAGGCGCGGGTCGACGCTGCGCGCATGCGCCGCGGTCGCCTGGAGGCGGAGGAATACGAGCGGCTGGCCTTGGCGTTGGGATTGCTCAACACAGCCCAGATCTTCATCGACGACACACCTGCCATCAGTTTGCTGGAGATGCGGGCCAAGGCGCGCCGCCTGAAAGCGGATCGGCCGGATCTCGCCCTCGTGATCGTTGACTACCTGCAGCTCGTGCGGGGCAGCGGCCGCTACGAAAACCGGCAGCAAGAGGTCTCGGAAATTTCGCGGGGCCTGAAAGCGATGGCGAAGGAGCTTGACGTGCCGGTGGTGGCGCTGTCGCAGCTGAGCCGCGCGGTGGAGAGCCGGCCCGACAAACGGCCGATGATGTCCGACCTGCGTGAAAGCGGTGCGCTGGAGCAGGACGCGGACCTCATCATGTTTCTCTATCGGCCGGAGTACTACGGCATTTTGCAGAATAAGGAGACGGGCGAGAGCTTGGTGGGGCGGGCCGAAGTGATCATTGGCAAGCAGCGCAACGGTCCCACCGGGGTCGTCCAGCTGTACTTCCATAAGGAGTGCATGCGTTTCGAGAGCCTCGCGCGGAACCTTGAGGCCTGATGGCGCGGACGCGCACCGTCTATGCCTGCGTGGAATGCGGGGCGGAGGCGCCGCGCTGGCAAGGGCAGTGCCCCAGCTGCGGGGCGTGGAACACCCTGGTCGAGGAGGTGCGCGGCCGCGCCCGGGGTGGGGGACGGGAAGCAGCGCGGCACGCCGAACCGGTGCGGTTGGCGGAGGTGCCGCCGGCGGAGGGGGCGCGGCTGGTCTCCGGCCTGGCGGAGTTCGATTTCGTTCTCGGCGGCGGTCTGGTGCCGGGCAGCGTCGTGCTCGTGGGTGGGGAGCCGGGAATCGGCAAGTCGACCCTGCTGCTCCAGGTGGCGGCGGCGCTCGAGGCCCAAGGGCGTCGTACGCTTTACGTGAGCGCCGAAGAATCGCCGCGCCAGATCCGCCTGCGCGCCGAACGCCTCGGCCCGGACGCCGGAGCCGTGCCGGTGTTGGCGGAAACCGAGGTGGAAGCGGCGCTCGCGGCGGCGGACCTGGCGCGGCCGCAGCTCGTGGTCATCGACTCGATCCAAACCATGCACCTGGCGGCGCTGGCGGGGGCGCCGGGCAGCGTCGGCCAGGTACGCGAAAGCGCAGCGCACCTCCAGCGCTGGGCCAAGCGTGCGGATGTCGCCGTGCTCCTGGTCGGCCACGTGACGAAAGGCGGTTCGCTCGCTGGACCCAAGACCCTGGAACACCTCGTCGACACGGTGCTCTACTTCGAGGGCGCCCGCGGGCGGGACCATCGCGTCCTCCGGGCCACGAAGAACCGCTTCGGCAGTGTCGACGAAATTGGCGTGTTCCGGATGACGGCGCGGGGGCTGGAGCCCGAGCCCAACCCCTCGGCCTTGTTCCTTGGGGACGGAGCTCGGGGCTCGGGGGTGGCCGTGGTGCCGACGATCGAAGGCACGCGTCCGCTGTTGGTTGAGGTGCAGGCGTTGGCGGCGCGCACACCGTATGGATCTCCGCAGCGCGTGAGCACGGGCTTCGACCCGCGGCGGCTGGCGCTGCTGTTGGCCGTCCTGGAGCGCCGCGCCGGACTGCGCTTTGGCCAGCTCGACGTCTTCCTCAACGTCGTCGGTGGGCTGCGCATCGTGGAGACGGGCGCGGACGCGGCCGTCGTGGCGGCGTTGGCATCCAGCGTGGTCGACCGGCCGCTGTCCGACGACGCGGTGTTCGTTGGCGAGGTGGGGTTGGGCGGGGAATTGCGACCCGTCGGCCAGATGGAGCGTCGCTTGGGCGAAGCGGCGCGGCTCGGCTATGCCCGGGCGTTCGTGCCGGCGCGCACCCGTCTTGGTGGCGAGCCGCCGCTGCGGATCGAAGAAGTGGACGATGTGCGCTCACTCTTCGCCCGGCTCTTCCCTTGAGCCGCGCTGGGGCGCGATCGTGGTCGCGGCGGGCGAGGGTCGCCGTATGGGGGGCGTGCGCAAGGCGTTCCTCGAGCTCGCCGATCGGCCGGTGCTCCTCTGGGCCCTCGAACCCTTCTTGGGCCTCGTTCCTCCGGCGCGGGCGATCGTCGTCGCGGTGCCGCCCGATCTGGCCGCATCGCCGCCGGCATGGTTGACCGCCCTGCCCGTGCGCGTGGTTGCCGGCGGTGCCGAGCGGAGCGATTCGGTGCGGGCCGCCTTGGCGGCCCTCCCGCCCGAGGTGGAGGTCGTCCTCGTGCACGATGCAGCTCGACCCTTTCCCACCACCGCCCTGGTGGACCGAGTGCGTCGCGCCGCCGCCGCCGGGCCGGTGGTGCCGGCCCTCCCAGTGCGCGACACCCTCAAACGCGTGCGTGACGACCGCGTGGACGCCACCGTACCCCGCGACGGGCTTTGGCAGGCCCAGACACCCCAGGGATTTCCCCGCCCCCTGCTGGCGGCGCTCCACGAGCAGGCCGCCGACGTCGGCCTCCACCCGACCGACGACGCCGCCCTGGCCGAGTGGGCCGGTCATCCGGTGCACATCGTTCCGGGCGAAGTGACGAACTTCAAACTGACCGAACCGGACGATTGGCCGTTGGCGCTCGCCTGGGCCCAAGCGCGCGCGACGAGGCGACGCGGATGAACCGGCCGGAGACGACCACCTTCAACGTGCTCTTCGTCTGCACGGGCAACACCTGCCGGTCCGTGCTGGCGGAGGCCCTCATGCGCGCTCGTTTGCGGGAACGCGGCTGGGCCCACGTGGAGGTGGCCAGCGCGGGCACGCACGCCAGCGAAGGGGTGCCCGCCTCGGTGGGTGCCCAGGCGGCTGCGCGTCGTGCCGGCCTCGACGTGCAGGGGCATCGGAGCCGACCGCTCACGCCCGAGCTCGTCGCTTGGGCCGACCTCGTGCTCGTCATGGGCGAAGCGCATCGCCGCACGGTGGAGCGACTCGGCGGAGAATCGAAGGTGGCGTTGCTGACAGAGTTCGCCAGCGGCGGGGCGACGGGCGGCGAGATTCCCGATCCCTTTGGCGGCGACGTGGAGGACTACGAGGCCACGTTGGCCGAGCTGCGCCCGCTCGTCGACGCGGTGCTCGATCGACTGGCGCCGATCCTTCACCCGTAGCATGCGCATCGGGGCGACGACGCGGCTGGGCGTTCTGCTCGGGGATCCCGTGGCCCATTCCTTATCGCCGGCCCTGCAGAACGCCGCGTTTGCCGCCGCGGGCCTCGACGCCGTGTACGTGGCTCTGCGCGTCGATGCGGCGGGGTTGCCCGGGCTCTTGCGGGGATTGGCGGCCGCCGGGGTCTTCGGCAACATCACCGTGCCGCACAAGGAGGCCGCCGCGGTCCTCCTCGACCGCGGCAGCGATGCCGTGGCGGCCACGGGCGCGTGCAATACCTTCTGGGTCGAGGGCGGGCGGCTGTGCGGAGACAACACGGACGTTGTCGGCGTGCGGGCTGCGGCCGAGGCGCTGCTGGGCACGCTGCGCGGTGCGCGCGCGCTGGTCCTCGGCGCCGGTGGCAGCGCTCGCGCGGCGGTTTGGGCGTTGGTGCAAGCCGGCGCCGAGGTGACGGTGCGCGGCCGTCGACCGGAGCGGGCGGCGGCGCTCGCGGCCCATTTCGGCGCGTGCGGCGTCGCCGTCCGTCTCGCCAGCGGCGCGCTGCGGGGCGCGCACTTCGATCTCGTCGTCAATGCCACACCGCTCGGGCTCGGGCCCGAGGACCCTTGGCCCCTCGACCCGGAGCGCGAGGGAGTGGTCGTGGGCGCCGCGCTCGATCTCGTCTACGGTGTCGACGAAACACGCTGGGTGCGCGCTCTCCGTGCCCGCGGCGTGCCCGCGCACGACGGCCTCGAGGTGCTGCTGCACCAGGGCGCGGCCGCCTTCGAGCGCTGGTGGGGGCGACCGGCGCCGCTCGAGGCCATGCGCGCCGCTCTGCCTCCGCGATGACCGTGGCCCGCTGGCTGGCCGCGCTGCTCGACCTCCTCCTGCCCCCGCGCTGCCTGGGCTGCGACGATCCGCTGCCGCTTGACCCTCCGGCCCGTTGGCTGTGCCCGGGATGCCGCCTGCGGCTGCGGCCGCCGCCGCTGCCGCGCTGCCCGCGCTGCGACACCCCCACTATCTCCCCGTGCCCCGTCTGCCCCCGTCTCCCGGTTGGCTTGGCTTGGGCGCGGTCCGCTTTCGTCTACGATGGGGTCGGCCGACGGCTCGTCCATGCTTGCAAGTTCGAGGGGTGGTTGGGCCTGGTCGACCTTTTTGCCGAGCGCTGCGCCCCTCTGCTGGCCCAGTGGCCGGCCGACGCCCTGGTTCCGGTTCCCACCAGCCCGGTGCGGCGTCGGGCGCGCGGGTACGGCGTGCCGGAACGCCTTGCCGCCGCCCTGGCCCAACGCACGGGCCTCCCGGTGATGCCTCTGCTCGCCCGCCCGCGGCAACGACGGAGCCAAACCACCTTGTCCTTCGCCGAGCGGCACGCTAACGTGGCCGACGCGTTCGCCCTGGCGCCCGGCGTTCGCCTGCCCGCTGGGGCGCGCCTCGTCCTCGTGGACGACGTCTGGACGACGGGCGCCACCGTCGCCGTCTGCGCCGCCCGCTTGCTCAAGGCCGGCGCCCGCGCCGTCGGCGTCCTTACCGTGGCGCGGGCTTTGCCTCCCGGCGCCCCGAAGCTCGACTGACACGACACGACCATGGCACTGCGAGTGGCGATCAACGGTTTCGGACGTATCGGCCGCAACATCCTGCGCGCGGCCAAGAAGCGCGGCTTGCGCGACCTCGACTTTGTCGCCGTCAACGATCTGACCGACGCCGCCACCTTGGCGCACTTGCTCCGGTACGACTCGGTCCACGGTCGCTACCCGGGCACGGTCGAGGTGCGTGGGGGCAACCTCGTCGTCGATGGCGACGAAATCCGCGTCCTGGCCGAATGCGACCCGGCCGCGTTGCCCTGGAAGGACCTGGGCGTCGACCTCGTCTTCGAGGCCACCGGCCGTTTCACGAAAGCCGAGGATGCCCGCAAGCACCTCGACGCCGGTGCGCAGCGCGTGGTCATCACCGCGCCAGCCAAGGGCGAGGACCTGACGGTCGTTATGGGCGTCAACGAACACTGCTACGACCCCGCCCGGCATCGCATCGTCTCCAACGCCAGCTGCACGACGAACGCGTTGGTCCCGGTCGTCAAGGTGCTCCATGACGCGTTCGGCTTCCGACGCGGGTTCATGACGACGGTGCACTCGTACACGAACGACCAGCAGATCCTCGACTTGCCGCACAAGGACGTGCGTCGCGCCCGCGCCGCCGCCCTGTCCCAGATCCCGACCACGACGGGCGCCGCCAAGGCCACCGCGTTGGTGCTCCCCGAGCTACAGGGCAAGATCGACGGCATCGCCATCCGGGTACCCACGCCGGACGTCTCCCTCGTCGACCTGGTGGCCGAGTTGGAACGCGAGGCGACCGCGGCCGACATCAACGCCGCGTTCCGCGCTGCCGCCGAAGGTGGATTGCGTGGCATCCTGGCCTACTCGGAGGAGCCGCTCGTCAGCGTGGACTACGTCGGTGATCCCCACTCGGCCATTGTCGATGGGCTTTCCACCGCCGTGGTGGCGGGTTTGGTCAAGGTTTTGGCTTGGTACGACAACGAGTGGGGCTACTCCAACCGCTGCGTGGATCTGGCGCTCTACATGGCAAGCCGCGGATGATTCGGGGCAAGCTCGAGCTGACCGATCTGGCGGCCGACGATCTGCGGGGCCGGCCGGTGCTGGTGCGCGTGGACTACAACGTCCCGCTGGACGACGGACGCGTTGTCGACGACCTGCGCATCCGCGCCACCCTGCCGACGCTGGAGCGGCTGATGGAGGCCGGGGCGCGGCCGGTGCTGCTCTCCCACTTCGGCCGACCCAAGGGCCGGCCGGATCCGGCGTTCTCCATACGACCCGTGGCGGAGCACCTGACCACCTTGGTGCCGTGGCGGGTGCGCTTCGTGCCCGGGGTCGTGGGTCCAGCGGCGCGGGTCCTGGTCGACCAACTCGTCGATGGCGAACTGGCGCTGCTGGAGAACACGCGCTTTCATCCCGGCGAAGAAGCGAACGACCCCGAGCTCGGTCGGCAGTGGGCGCAACTCGGTGAGGTATTCATCAACGACGCCTTCGGCGCCGCCCATCGGGCGCACGCCTCCGTCGTGGCCGTGGCCGAGGCCATGAAGGCCCGCGGCAAGCCGGCGGTGGCGGGCTTGCTGCTCGCCAAGGAACTGACCTACCTCGGCGACGCGCTGGAGCGGCCGCGGCGCCCCTTCGTCGCCGTTCTCGGCGGGGCCAAGATCTCGGGCAAGATCGACGTGATCGAGGCGTTGCGCCCCCGCGTGGACCGTCTGCTGATCGGGGGCGCCATGGCGAACACCTTTTTCCGCGCCATGGGCTTGGCCACGGGCCGGTCGCTCGTCGAGGAAGATCGGGTGCCGCTGGCGCGCCGCCTGCTCGACGAAATGGGTGACCAACTGGTGCTGCCGCGCGACGTCGTCGTCGCGTCCGATCCGGATGCGGAGACGAGCGCCCGCGTGGTGCCGCGCGAGGCCATTCCTGAGGACGCCATGGCGCTCGACGTCGGGCCGGAGACGGTGGCCGACTTCGTCGCCTTGACGGCCAACGCCGGCACGGTGTTCTGGAACGGCCCGTTGGGGATGTTTGAGCGGCCGGCTTTTCGCGCTGGCACCGCGGGTTTGGCCCGGGCGCTGGCCGAGGCGGCCGCGCGCGGGGTGGTCGTGGTCGTCGGCGGAGGCGACAGCGCTGCGGCGCTGGCCGAGCTCGGCCTGGTCGATCGGATGACGCACGTGTCTACCGGCGGCGGCGCCGCCCTCGAGTTCCTCGAAGGCAAGGAACTGCCCGGGGTGGCCGCCCTATCGGACGCGGCGACGGCATGAGGCACGGACCGCGGCCGATCCTGGCCGCCAACTGGAAGATGCACCACGGGCCGGCGGCGACCCGCGCGTACTTCGCGCGCTTCTTGTCGCGCTGGCCGTCGCGCCTCGACCGGCGGGTGATCGTGTTGCCACCGGCCGTGTCCCTCCTGGCGGCCGCGGAAGCCGCAGCGTCGCGGCCCGACCTTTGGCTCGGGGTGCAGAACGTCTACTGGCACCGCGAGGGTGCCTTCACGGGGGAAATCTCCGCACCCATGGCGGCGGAAGCAGGGGCGCGACTGGCCCTGGTGGGGCACAGCGAGCGCCGCCAGCTCTTCGGCGAAACGGTGGACGCGACCGTGCGCAAAACGCGCGCGGCGCTCGACGCCGGCCTTGCGGTCCTCCTCTGCGTCGGCGAGACGGAGCGCGAGCGCGACGAGGGCCGTGCAGCGAACGTGGTCGCTGCCCAGCTCGATCCCGTTTTGGCGGCGCTAACCGATGCGGAGTGGGACCGCTTCGCCGTCGCGTACGAGCCCGTGTGGGCCATCGGCACGGGCCGCACGGCGACGCCCGACGATGCCTCCGCCATGCATGCCGTGGTGCGCGAGCGCTTCGCACGCCGCGGCGCGCCGACGGATCTGCCGGTGCTCTACGGCGGGAGCGTCAAGCCGGACAACGCTTCGGCGTTGCTACGCGCGCCCCACGTGGACGGCCTGCTCGTCGGCGGCGCCAGCCTCGACCCCGACCGCTTCGCGGCGATCTGCGCCGCGGCGGATTGACAGCCCCGGGGGGCGAGCGTAGCTTGCATCGTCACGGGTGCATCGATCCATGACGGCGTTCCTGCTGGTGCTTTTGGTTCTTGACGCCCTGCTGCTCATCCTGGTCGTGTTGCTGCAACCGGGGCGAGGCGAGGGTTTGGCGGCGATGGGCACCACCGGCGCCGGCATGGAGACGATTTTCGGTAGTCGTCAGGCCACCACCATTCTCACCAAGGCCACCTGGTGGACGGGCGGCATTTTTTTGGCGCTCGTGTTCTTCCTTGCCGTGTTGGCCGGTCGCTCCGGGCGTCCCTCGTCCATCCTGCGCGAACGCGCCCCGGCGTCGGCGCCCGCCGCACCCGTGCCGGGCTCGCCCGCGCCCTCGCCGCTGACGCCAAGCGCCCCGCGACGCTGAAGCGGTCCGGAAGTTGCACGCGCGGGCGGCGGAGCTCGATCATGGAGACCGCCGTGGCGTCGCCGCGCAATCTATCCCGGTCGTTGCAGCGCCAAGTTGAGCTGGCCACCGCCATTTGCCAAGAACGGCTGATGGCGGTCCACGCGCGTCACCTGCTCGCCTTTGTGGATCTGGTGTCCGATCGCCTCCCCTTCGATCAGGCGATCGAAATCTACACCCGGGTCCTTGAGCTCAACCCCGAGCAGGCTCGCAACCTTGCCAGCCGCGTGCTCGCCGAGCTCGGCCAGCGTCTTGGAGTGAGCGAACGCCCCCTACCCGCCGAGCCGGGTTCCGTCGACGAGACGGAGGCGGAGGAGCCGGAACCCCCGGGGCGCCCCGGTGCTCTGCTGGCGAAACTTGGGCGCCGGCTGCGCGGCCGTCGGCAGGAAGATCTGCGCTACCGCATCAACCTAGCCGCCGCGCGGGCCGAAGACGCGATCTTCGACACCCACGTCGACAACGCGCTCCTGTTCGTTCGCGCCCTCGGGGAGGAGTTGCCGCCGCCGGAAGCGATCGATCTCTACGTCGAGACGATGATGCTGCCGGAGGGCTACGCTGACGTCGTCTACCATCGCGCCTTGCGGATCGTTGCCGAGCAGGTGCTGCCGCCGTTGCCCAGCGAAGGCGAGACGGCCGTGCCCTCGACCACCTAACCGGTGGTTCGTCGAGTCGTTGCTCAACGGAAGCGGCGGGTTCGCGCCGCGCTACTGCCAATCTGACGGCACATTGCCTTGCCGCCGCGGGGCCAAATTGGCGTGCCGCCGCGGCGAACGCGCCCGCAAGTGCCAGCGGGCCCGCCGGCTGGTGGCCAAAGGGCGCAAAAGTCGAACGAAGTTTGGCATCAATCTTGATACGGCGGGCGAACGTCTGGGCTCTCCTAGGGGGAGAGCCGGAGGGGGACACGTTCAGACGTGGAGAGGAGGAGATGAAACGACCGTTAGTCCTCGGCCTCGGCACAGCCCTGGCCGTTGGCTGGGGCGCGGCGGCCGCCGCGCAAGACATGACGGGGCCGCGCGCCAGCCTGTTCGACTTGGGGCTGTACGCGGGCTACTCGTACACGACGGCGTTTGCCAAGGACCGGAACGACAACGCCGTCGGCATTGGCGCCAACCCAATCTTCGGCCTGACGGCCACCTACTGGCTCAACCCGTACCTCGGCATCCGGGCGCACGGCGCCTACATGGCCAGCGGCTTCGGGGTCAGCGGGGCTCGACCCAGCTTTTTTGACACGAACGGCCGCTACGTAAACAACTACCTCGTGGATTTGGGGCTCGCGTTCCGGCCGTTCTTCGCGTCCACCAGCCGCCTCTACAGCGCGCTGTACTTCTTCCTGGGTGGCGGGATGGAGCGCTCCGATCCGGCGGGCAGCGCCGGTTGCATCGCCCCGTTGGTGAACGACGGCGTCTGCATGCCGCGCGATGGCAACCAGGGCACCGTCGGCCAAGGGGCCTTGGGTGTCGGCGCGGATCTGATCCCGCTGGCCAGCAACGTGGGGCTGTTCGCGGAAGTCGGTGCTCACCTCTACGATGCCCCGGCGCACGCGGGCCGGTTCTGGGCCGGTCGGGATCCCGTGGGCCAGGCCGCGGATCAGTTTTCCACCACCTTCCGTGGCGCCCTGGGGGTGAAGTTCTCCTTCGGCAACGTGTTGCCGCCGCCGCCGCCGCCTCCGCCGCCGCCGCCGCCTCCGCCGCCTCCGCCTCCGCCGCCGGCTCCGGCCGAGGAGCAGATCCGCGTCTGCGTGGTGCAGGACGGTCAGTTGGGGACGGTGACGGCCACCTACCGGCCGGCGACGGGCGACACGGTGGTCGACGGGCGGCGCTTCGCGGAGGCGTACCCGGCCGCGACGCCGACCTACGCGGCGGGCGCGGATTGGTTCGTGCGGGGTGACACGATCACCTTCCAGAACCGGCGCTACGCCAAGTTCGGGCTCACCCGGCTGGTCAACGAGGGCGAGCTCACCCGGATCGGTGACTACCAAGGTACGCCGGTATTTGCCGAGCCGGGCATGACCGAGGCGGCGCCGGCCACGATCTTCGTGGTCGTCCGGCCGGGCTGCGAGGTCCAGCCCTACCAGCGGGTGGAGGTGCGCGGCCGCGTCCGCGGCTGAGGGCGCCTCGGCCCGAAGCAGTCGGGGGCGCCTCCGCACGGAGGCGCCCCTTTGGTTTGGTCGAGTGGACGACGGTCACCGTTCGTCGGCTCCCCCTCGAAACGGGCGCGAGCGATTGGGATGGCGTTGTTCGCCCGCTCCGCCGGGAGGGCCGCGCGCCCGCAACCTCGGACGATGGGCGGGCAAGGGCCGGACGATCGAGAGAACCGGCGACCGTTGGCCGACGTTCAAGACCGGCCCGGTCGACGTTACAGTCGCCGCCAGAGGTTGAGGAGAAGGGTCAGCAGGAGAGAAAGCAACAACATGGAGGCGAGCGGCACGTAGACTCGCACCGATTCCGTCTCCACGCGCAGGTCGCCGGGTAGGCGGCCGAACCAGCGGAAGGCTCCGACCCGGACGAGCACGCCCAAGCCCAGCACCACCAGTCCTCCGACGATCAGCGCATTGCCCAAGCGTTCAGCCATTTCAATACTCGCCGCAAGCGGCCCGCACGCACGCCACGTACGCCGTCCAGGGCCAGCCGGATCCCGGGTCCGTCCGGTCGGCCGGCTGGAGTTGAGCGTGGCCGACGATGTGGTAGCGGTCGCGTGGAATTCCCCAACGCCTCGTGATGTCGCAGACGAGCCGAGCCGACGCATCGAGTTGCGCGCGAGGCCACATCGGTTGGCTCGCGAAGCCGGCGTGCTCGATCCCGATGCTGAAGTCGTTGATCGATTGGCCGTTGCGCTCGCAGTCGTGCCCGCCATTGCGCGCGCATTCGTAGCGCGCCGCCACGTGCCAGGCGCGGTCACGCTCGTGGACGAGTTGGCTAATCTCGCTGCCGTCCTCGCGGACCACGTAGTGGGCGCTGGCTCGCGCCGCGGGATTCGTCAACCAGCTCCAGCAAACCACGTAGGAACCTTCGCAGCTGTGAATAACGATGAGATGGACGTCGGCCGGGTTCGGGCGGGCGTTGAAATTGGGTGAGGCGCGCCAGACGGCCCCGGCATAGTCCGCGGCGCCGGTGGTCGCCGAGGCGCTCGCCACCGCCGCCACCGCCAACGGCACGGGCTCGCCGGCGCGCCGAAGCACTTCCGCCACGTACGCCCCGCGGCCAGCCGCAGTCGGCAGCTCGCGAAAGCGCGCCAACGCCGCCGCCCAGTCCGCGTCCACCGCCGTCGACCCGGCGGCCTGCCGAAGCAACCATGCGGCCGCGTACGCTTGCAGCGGGACCTCCCGTTCGAGTCGCGAACGCGGCAGGCGCAAGGCGCCGGCAGCGTGATCGAGTTGTGCCGGAGTCAGACCCCAGGGGCCCCGCGCGACCGGTTGACCGGCGACCTCCGGCTGCCCGAGGACGTTTTGACGCCCGCTCTCGACTTGCGCGACGGCCCGCAGCAACGCGAGTGGAACCCCGAAGCGCCGCGCCGCCGCGCCCTCGTCCGCCTCCCACGCCGGCGACGACGCTGGCCGACCCTCGGGCAAGCCAGCGCACAACTCCGCCGCCGACGGCGGCGGGCCGAGCGGCGCGTCCGCTTCGGGGCCGCAGCCGGCCGGTGCGAAGAAACCGATGCCCACGAGCGCAACCAGGGCTCGGCGTGGGATCACCTCGTGCCTCCGATCGCCCTGACCCCCCAAAAGGCGACGGCTCGACGGCGCCTGCGGCAACCGTCGAGCCGTCGCCGCGGTCTCGGCAAGGCACTTAGACGCCCACCGGGAGCAACTGACGGAACGCGTTGCGCGCCCGGTTGAGCCGGCTCTTCACCGTGCCCACCGGAATGCCAATCGCTCGCGCGATCTCCTCGTACGAGAGGTCCTCCACCTCTCGCATGACGAACGGCACCCGATGGTGTTCGTCCATGCGCTCAATGGCCTGGTCAATGGCCTCCCGAAGCTCCGTACGGTAGGCCTCGAGCTCCGGATCGGCCGTCCGCGCCTCGAACTCAATCGGACGCGACGGCGAGCCGGAGGGCGACGTCTCCGGGCGCATTTCGGAAAACGTCGTCTCCCGGCGCCGCGAGCGATTGCGGAACTCGTTCTTGAGCAAGTTGTTGGCGATCGTATGGATCCAGGTCGAGAACTTCCGGTTCGGGTCGTAGCTGGCGCGCGCCCGGTGAATCCGCAGGAAGGTGTCCTGCGTCAGGTCCTGCACCCGCTCCTCATCGTTGAGGCGCTTGCGCAAAAATCCCTGGATCCGCGGCTCGTAGCGCTCCACCAGCACGCGGAAGGTCTCATGATCGCCCGCCATGTACCGCTGGAACAACTCCTCGTCGCTGAGCTCGTGCAAGGGCACCTGAGCTGCGACGGGAGCCGCCCGATTCTCCGACGGCGCCGCCGCGCGGGGACGATGCGCCGGCGCCTTCCGGTTCGTCTTCTTCATCGAGGTCGACGTGCGCTTCAACAGGTTCCGTTGGGCTCCTTCAACCGCTTCAAAATATACAGCGTCGCCCCGGCGCTGTCGAGGGCTTTAGCGGCGCAGGGCGGCGCTGGAAGTGTTAGTGGATGCGTTACTTAGAGCACGCCACGGGGGACCGCGGCGCCCCTCCTCCGCCGCGCTGAGCGCCCAGAACAGCGCCGCTCCGAGCCCTAGCGGGAGGTAGAACATCAGGAAGCGCCAACTGGCGGTTGCAAGGCCCAGCAGGCGCCGCGGCACAAAGGGGCTATAGAGGAGGAGGAAGGCGGCCTCGGCGCCACCGGTGGCGCCTGGCGTGGGCACGAGATTGAGGAGGGTGAACAGCGTCCACTGCAGGACGAACGACAGCAGAGGGTCGATGGGTACGCGGAGGTAGCTGAGCAGCGCTGCGGCCACGGAGTAGCGCGCGCTCCACTGCACCGCCGTCAGGAGGAACGAGAGGGCGAACCGACGTTTGCCCCGTGCAATCAACTCGCGGTAGACGTCGCCGGCGTCGCGCCAGAAAACGCGCCAACGGTGGCGTGCTCGCGCCAGGCGGCGGAGGCTCCAACGCCGCGCGCGCCCACCGTAGGCGCCGCGGAGCGTCGCCCAGACGGTCAGCAGCACCGCACTCAGCCCCAACAGAAGCAGGGGAACAACGACGAACGTGCGCTCGCGGAACTCGCGGCCGATGGCTCGCAGGACCGGCAGCCGACCGGCGTCCGACAGCGCCAGGGCGGTGGGGATGGCCAAGGCAAAGAAGAGGGTGTCTTCGAGCACGGTCAGGGCGGTCAACGAAGCGGCGGTGCCCGGCGAGAACCCATGGCGCAGGTAGAACGCCCACTTGAAGAACTCGCCGCCCGAGGCGGTGGGGGTGGCCGCCGAGCCGATTTCCGTGGCGAGTTGGATGCGCAACGCCTGACGAAACGCGAGGGGTCGACCGAGGAAGCTTGTCCACAGTTGGATGCGCCAGGCGTTCGTCAGCCACGGAAGGAGGCTGAGCACCACCGCGATCGCGAGGGACGGCAGAGGAAAAGTGGCCAGGGCGCTCCAGACGCCGCGGCCCGTCGTCGCCAGCGTGAGGGCGAGGTTGCCCAGCAAACCGAGGGGAACGACGACCGAGGCGGTGCGCAGTAGCCGGTCGAGCCGGGTGCGCCGCGGGGCTTGGGGGGGGTGGGTCATGCGTCGGGCAGACCCCAGATCCGCGGGCTGGCGAGTTCGACGCAGTGACCGGCCGGATCACGGAGGTACAAGGAGCGTCCACCGCCGGGCCAGCGCACCTCGGATTCGATGGGCACCCCATAGGCTTCCAACCGGGCGCGCCAACGGTCGAGCTCCGGGTCCGGCACGGCGAAAGCAACGTGCGCCGGCCCTACGGCGGCGTGCCCGGGCACCCGGGCGCCGCATACCTCGCTGTCGGCCCGACTCCGCTGCGGATCGAACAGCAGCAGCATCCCCTCCCCGCAGCGGAGGAAGACGTGCCGGCCCGGTTGCCGCCCCAGTTCTTCCAGCCCCAGCACCTCGACGTAGAATCGCGCCGTGGCTTCGAGATCGGTGGCATAGAGACACGTCTCAAGCACCCGCCGCACCCGCATGGTGCCTTCAGGCTACAGCGGACGAGGAGGCCGACGCAACCGCGGCCGTTGAAGCGCCGAGGGCAACCCGTTAGCTTGCAGAAATTTCCGTAAAACCGTGGCGATGCCCAAGCGAACCGATCTGCGGAGCATCCTCGTCCTGGGATCCGGGCCCATCGTGATCGGCCAGGCGGCGGAATTCGACTATTCGGGCACGCAGGCGATCCGCGCGCTCAAGGAAGAGGGCTACCGCGTCATCGTTGTCAACTCGAACCCGGCCACGATCCAGACGGACCCCGACCTGGCCGACGCCACCTACGTGGAGCCGATCACTCCGGAGTGGGTGGAGCGCGTGATCGCTCGCGAACGCCCCGACGCGCTGTTGCCCACGATGGGGGGGCAAACGGCGCTCAACGTGGCTCTGGCTCTGCACGACGCCGGGGTGCTCGAGCGCTATGGAGTGGAACTGATTGGCGCGAATGCCCGGGCCATTCGCATGGCGGAGGATCGGCGCGAGTTTGCCGAGGCCATGCGCCGCCTCGGCTTGGCCGTGCCCCACGGCGGATTCGCCCACTCCGTGGACGAGGCCCTGCGCATCGTGGAGGCGACCGGCTACCCCGCGATCGTCCGCCCCTCCTTCACCCTCGGCGGTACGGGCGGCGGCATTGCCTACAATCGGGCCGAGCTCGAGGACATCGTGCGGCGCGGGCTGGACCTGTCGCCGGCGCATCAGGTGCTCATCGACCGCTCGGTCATCGGATGGAAGGAGTTCGAGCTGGAAGTGGTGCGTGACGGCGCGGACAACGTGATCGTGGTCTGCTCCATCGAGAACGTCGATCCCATGGGCGTGCACACCGGCGACTCCATCACCGTGGCGCCGGCGCAGACGCTCAGCGACGCCGAATACCAGCGGATGCGGGATGCGGCCATCGCCATCATCCGCGAAGTCGGCGTGGCGGCGGGGGGCTGCAACATTCAGTTTGCCGTGGATCCGCGCAACGGCGAGATGGTGGTCGTCGAGATGAATCCGCGGGTCTCGCGTTCCTCCGCCCTCGCGTCGAAAGCCACCGGCTACCCCATCGCGCGGGTAGGGGCGAAGCTGGCCGTTGGCTACACCTTGGACGAGCTGCCCAACGCCATCACGCGGACCACGCCGGCTTCCTTTGAGCCGGTGCTCGACTACGTGGTGGTCAAATTTCCCCGTTTTGCGTTCGAGAAGTTTCCCACGGCGGACCCCACCCTCGGGGTGCAAATGAAAAGCGTGGGCGAGGCGATGGCCATCGGCCGAACCTTCAAGCAGGCGTGGCAGAAGGCGATCCGCGCGCTGGAAATCGGCCGTAGCGGTTGGGAAGAGGGACGCACACTGGCCGAGGACGGCCTTGCCGACGACAGCCTCGAGAGCCTGCGCGCGGCGCTGCGGCGCCCCACGCCGTGGCGACCGTTCCAGATCAAGCGAGCGTTCCAACGCGGTCTGACGGTCGAGGAAATCGCGGAGCTTACCGGCATCGACCCGTGGTTCCTCGCGCAACTGGCCGAGCTGGTGGAGGCCGAGCGCGCCTACGCGGCGCGGCCCGAAGTGGATCCGGACGCTCTGCGGCGCATGAAGGCGTTGGGATTTGCCGATGCCCAACTCGCGCGGCTGCGCGGCCTAAGCGAGGAGGAGGTTCGAGCGCAGCGCTGGGCCTGGGGAATCCATCCCGTATTCCTGACGGTCGACACCTGCGCCGGGGAGTTCCCCGCGGCCACGCCGTACTTCTATTCCGCCTACGGGGAGGAAAACGAATCGATTCCCTCGACCCGCCGCAAGGCGATCGTGCTGGGCAGCGGACCCAATCGCATCGGCCAGGGAGTGGAGTTTGACTACTGCTGTGTGCAGGCGGTGCTCGCGTTGCGGGAGGCAGGGTGGGAGGCCATCCTGGTGAACTCGAACCCGGAGACGGTCTCCACCGACTTCGACACGGCCGACAAACTCTATTTCGAGCCGTTGACGCTCGAGGACGTGCTGGAGATCGTCCGTCTCGAACGGCCCGACGGCGTGATCGTGCAGCTGGGCGGGCAGACGCCACTGAAACTGGCCGCTGGGCTGGAGCGCGCCGGGGTGCGGCTCCTGGGCACACCGGTGGAAGCCATTGACCGCGCCGAGGACCGCGAGCGCTTCGGCGCGCTCGCCCGGGCGCTGGGGATTCCGCTGCCCGCCTACGGAACGGCGCGCAACGTGGAGGAGGCCGCGGCCGTGGCGGCGCGGGTCGGGTATCCGGTGCTCGTGCGGCCCAGCTACGTGCTCGGCGGGCGGGCGATGCAGATCGTCTACGACGAGCCCGGGTTGCGGGCCTACTTCGCCGAGGCGGTCTACGTCTCCGAGGATCGGCCCGTGCTCATCGATCGATTCCTGGAGGACGCGTTCGAGGCCGATGTCGACGCCTTGTGCGACGGTGAGGCGGTCGTCCTCGGGGGATTGATGCAGCACATCGAGGAGGCCGGCATCCACTCGGGCGACAGCGCATGCGTGCTGCCGCCCTACAAGCTGCGCGACGAGGAAATGGAGGCCATGCGTCGCGCCACGGCGGCGCTGGCCCGCGCGCTCGGGGTGGTGGGTCTGTTCAACGTGCAATTCGCCGTGCACGAGGGGGTCGTCTATGTGCTCGAGGCGAATCCCCGTGCCTCGCGCACGGTGCCGTTCGTCTCCAAGGCCACCGGTGTACCGCTGGCGCGGATCGCTACGCGGCTCATGCTGGGCGAACCGCTGTGGACGTTCGGGCTACCGTCGGAGCTGGTGCCTCTGGGGGTCGCGGTCAAGGAATCCGTCTTCCCGTTCGATAAGCTCCACGGTGTCGACCCGCTGCTGGGGCCGGAGATGCGCTCCACCGGGGAGGCGATGGGGCTGGCGGAATCCTTCGGCATGGCCTTCGCGAAGGCTCAGATCGGTGCCGGCAACGCCCTGCCGCTGGAGGGGACGGTGATCGTCACGGTGAACGACGCCGACAAGCCGACGATCACCCCGATCGTGCGGCAGCTCTACGAGATGGGCTTCCGCATCTTGGCCACCGAGGGCACGATGCGCTACCTACGGGCGCGGGGCATTCCCTGCGAGCGGGTCTTCAAGGTGGGCGAGGGCCGGCCTGACATCATCGATCGGATGATCTCCGGCGAGGTGGCGCTGTTCATCAACACCCCGTTGGGCAAGAAGTCGCAGTACGACGACTACGCGGCGCGGCGGGCGGCGCTGGCCTTCCGGGTGCCCTACATCACGACGACGAGCGCGGCGGCCGCCGCGGTGGACGCGATCCTGGCGTTGCGCCATCGCCGAGGCGACGTGCGGCCGCTGCAGGAGTGGGCCCGCGCGGTGGCCGCGGCCGCCTAAGGGCACCGCGGCGGGGGCGAGCGACGCCATGGGCTGGTCGGGGCAGCACCGGCGAGGGCAGCCGCTGGTGGAGGCGTGGCGCCGGCAAGCGGAGCCGTTGGGCGGCCCTCGGCTGGTGCGGGCGCTGGCCGACCTCGGCGGGCGGGAGGCGGGCCGGGATGTCCTGTGCGTGGCGTGCGGGGCCGGGGCGCTGCTGCTGCGCTTGGCGGTCGCCGGGCCGGGCGAAGCGACCGGGGTCGATCCCGACAGCAAGCTTGTGGAGGAAGCCGAGGCGCGCATCCGGGCCGCGGGGCTGCAGGGCCAGGTGACGGTGCAGCCGAGCCCCTTGGAGGAGCTGCCCTACCGCGACGGGACGTTTGGCTTCGTGGTGGGGGAGATCGGCCTCGCCCAGGCCGACGACCCCACGCGGGCGGTGGCCGAGCTTGTCCGCGTTGCCCAACCCGGCGCGCGGGTGGCCCTGCTCGCGCTTGTCTGGACCGGGCACGTGCCGCCGCGGTGGCGTGCGTCGCTGGTCCAGCGCCTGGGCGCCAGGCCCCGCCTGCTCGTGGAATGGAAGCAGGACTTGCGCGAGGCCGGCGCCGTGGACGTCCAAGCGGAGGATTGGACGACGGTGCTCACCTCTCCCTCGCCCCGCGCACCGGGGCTATTTTCCCTGCACCGTTGGTGGGCCTCCTGGCGCGTCGCGCGGCTCGATCGCCTGGTGTTCGTGGAACGGGTGGTCGGGCTAGCGCTCTTGCACGGGGAACGCTGGCGGCGGGGCGAGTCGAGGTAGCCGATGCCGACGGTGACGGAACGCGTTCGGCTGGAGCCGGAACGATTGGCGGCCCTGCAGGCCGCCCTGCGTGAGCGCGAACTCGACGGTTGGCTTTGGTACAACTTCCGCGACACGAACCCCATCGCCGCCGCGATGCTCGGCCTGCCGCCGCGGCTCACCCGGCGATACTTCGTGCTCGTGCCCGTCGACGGCCCGCCCCGGGCCCTCATCCATCGGATCGAGACGGGCCCCTGGGCCGAGTGGCCGGGGGAGTGCCGGGTGTATCTCACGTGGCAGGAGCTGCACGCGGGGCTTCGCGCCATCCTGGTCGGTTGTCGCCGCGTGGCGCTCGAATACAGCCCGCAGGATGCCATCCCGTATCTCGACCGCGTGCCGGCTGGCGTCGTCGAACTGGTGCGCAGCTGCGGGGTGGAGGCGGTCTCGAGCGGCGCCCTCCTGGCCCGCTTCTACGCCCGCTGGAGCGCGGAGGGGCGCGCCAGCCACCGGCGCGCTGCGACGGTCCTGGCCGACGTGGCGCAGCTTGCCTTTGTCCACGCGTTCACCCATCCCGACGAGACGGATTGGGGATTGCGCGGGTGGGTGCTCGAGCGCCTGCAAGAGCGCGGCGTCACGGAAGGCGCCGATTGCATCGTGGCGGTCGGGTCGGACGCCGCCGATCCGCACTTCGCCCCCACCCCCGAGCGTGCCCGGCCCATCGGCCGGGATTCCGTGGTGTTGCTCGACCTCTGGGGCAAGGAGCCCGGGTCGGAGTCGATCTACGCCGACCAGACGTGGATGGCGTTCACGGGGCCGGCCCTGCCGCCCGAGGTGGCCCGCGTTTGGTCGGCGGTGCGCCGCGCCCGGGATGCCGTTGTCGAGCACCTGCGGCGTACACCGTTGCCCATCCCGGCCTGCGACCTGGACGACGTCGCCCGCGAGGTTCTGCGCCAAGCGGGGCTTGCCGAGGCGTTCGTCCATCGCACGGGGCATTCGATCGACCGCGACCTCCACGGGTCGGGGCCCCATTTGGACAATCTCGAGACGCACGATACCCGGCCGCTGGAACCCGGCTTGGGCTTTAGCGTTGAGCCGGGTGTGTATTTGCCTGGACGTTTCGGGGTCCGTTCGGAAATCAACGTGTTTCTCGGGCCGGACGGGCCCGAGGTGACGCCCGCGACGCCGCAAACGGAGCCGGCGCGGCCGGGGACCTGAGCAATGCGGCGAGGGCGGCGAGCGCTGGGCCCGGGCGGGCGGCGGGTGGTGGCCATCGTGCGCCGCGTGGACGATCTGCCAGCCGCGCCGGCGGGTTGCGCGTGGGTTCGGGTGCGACAGCTGGCGGCGTTGGTCTGCGCGGCGGACTGCCACCGTCCTCCGTCGCTGGAGGAAGTCCGGGCCCATCATCGGCTGCTCGAAGGTCTGCTCCGGGTCGACAGCCCCGTGCCCGCGCCGCCGGAGCTGTGCTTCCGCTCCGAGTCCGACGTGGCGCGCTTCCTCGACGCGGCATACGAGGCGCTGGAACGTGCGTGGGCGCTGCTCGACGGTCATTGGGAATACCGAGTGCACTGGCGGCCGCGTCAGGGGGAGGCCACGGCGGCGCTCCGGCAGGCCGCGGTCGCCGAATTCGACGCGCTCCGCGCGCACGCACGCCTGGCGCTCACGTTGGCGACAACGCCGGGGGTGCTCAGCGCGGCGTTCCTCGTGCCGCGGTCCCGCGCCCAGGAATTTTGCGACGAGGTGGCGGCGCGCGATCGCGGGGACGGCTCCCTGCGGCCCGAGCTTACCGGTCCCTGGCCCGCCTACGATTTCGTGCGCTTTGTCGAGGAGCGCTAGGGAACATGTGGGCGCAGGTGGCTGTGCCTCTCCCCCTGTGGGAGCCGCTCACCTACGCCGTCGACGCCGCGGTCACCGGCCCACTCCGCCCGGGGACGCGGGTCTGGGTCCCCGTCGGTGCGCGCACAGTGGTCGGATGGGTCGTGGGGGAAGCCGAGGAGCCGCCGCCGGGGGCGGTCAAAGAGGTCTTGGCGGTGCTGGACGACGAGCCGCTGCTTCCGCCGGCGCTCCTGGATCTGGCGCGCTGGATGGCCGCCTACTACGTGGCGCCGCTCGGACTGGTTCTTCGAGCCGCCGTGCCGGGTCTTTTGCACGACGCCGGCGCGGTATGGGTGCGGCGCGTGGGCCCAGCGGCTGCGGATTCGCCCGGCACGCGGCAACGGGCGGTGCTGGCGGCGCTCGAAGCCGCCGGAGGGGCGCTGCCGTTGGGCGTGCTGCGTCGCCGCGAACGCGTCGACAGCTCCACGTTGCGCCGACTCCGGGCCCGCGGCCTGGTGACGTTGGAGACGCGTCCCCCCCGCCCGGCGGCGGAACGTACGGTGCGCCGGCTGCGGCTGGTGCGCCCACTCGATCGCTTGACCGAGCGAGAGGCGCTGTTTCGCCGGGCCCCGCGCCAACGCGCCCTCTACGAGACGCTGGAAGCCCTCGGCGGCGAGGCCGACGCCGAACACCTCGAACGCCGCCTCGGGTTCGGCCGGTCCGTACTCGAAGGGCTGGTTGCGCGCGGCTTGGCCGCTTGGGACCACCGGCCCGCGGCGCGCGATCCCTACGCCGCGCTGCCGGTGCCGCCGCCGCATCGATTCGAGCCCACGCCGGATCAAGCGGCGGCGCTGGCGATCCTGACCGAGGCCGCGCGTCAGCCACAACCCGGAGCGGCGTTGCTGCACGGGGTCACCGGGTCGGGCAAAACGTTCGTTTACATCGAACTGCTGCGTCGCGTCGTCGAGGAGCAGGGCCGCACCGCCATCGTGCTCGTGCCGGAGATCGCGCTCACGCCGCAGACCGTGGGCCGATTCCGCTCCGTTTTCGGCGACCGCGTAGCGGTGCTCCACTCCGGCTTGGCCGACGGCGAGCGCTACGACGCATGGTGCGCCGTGCGCCGAGGAGAGAAGCGGATCGTCGTCGGGGCGCGCTCCGCCATTTTCGCACCGTTGCCGAATCTGGGCGCGATCATCCTCGACGAGGAACACGAGGCCAGCTATAAGAACCACGAGACGCCGCGCTACCACGCCCGCGAGGTGGCCTTGGTGCGGGGTCGACGCGAGGGGGCGCTCGTGGTTCTTGGCTCGGCGACGCCCTCCTTGGAGAGTTGGGTGCGCGCACAGGCCGGGAAGCACCGGCTTGTCGTGCTTCCGACGAGGGTCGAGGGGCGGGCGCTGCCGCCGGTGCGGGTGGTCGACGTGCGCCGCCGGCCGGACGTGCCCCGTGGCGACGGGCCCCGGACGTTTTCGCTGCTAAGCCCCGAACTGGAGGCGGCGCTGGCCGAACGACTGGCGCGGGGGGAACAGGCGCTCCTGCTGCTCAACCGTCGCGGTTACGCCTCCTTCGTCCAGTGCCCCAACTGCGAGCGCGTCTGGCATTGCGCGCACTGCCATGTCAGCCTGACGTACCATCGTCGGCGTCAGCGGTTGGTATGCCACTATTGCTTCTTCGAGACGGACGTGCCCAGCCGCTGCCCGGACTGCGGCCAGGAGCGCCTGCGCTTCCGCGGCATCGGCACGGAGCAGGTGGAACGGGTGGTGGCCGAACGGTTCCCGGCGGCGCGCATCGCCCGCATGGATCTCGACACCACCGGGGCCAAGTGGGCCCATCACGCCATTCTGGACCGCGTGGCCGCGGGCCAAGTCGACGTCCTCGTGGGCACGCAAATGATCGCCAAGGGCCTGGATTTCCCCAACATCACCCTGGTGGGTGTCATCTCGGCCGACGTCGGGCTCCATTTTCCCGATTTTCGTGCCGCAGAACGGACGTTCCAACTGCTCACCCAAGTGGCCGGTCGGGCCGGTCGCGGCCCCAAAGGGGGCGAGGTGATCGTCCAAACCGCATTGCCGGACCACTATGCCATCCGTACCGCCCTCCGGCACGACTACGCCGCCTTCGTCGCTGAGGAGAGCCGCGCTCGACAGCAGCCTCGCTATCCGCCCTTCTGCCACCTGGCCAACGTGCTGGTCACCGGGCGAGAGGAAGGAGCCGTGGCCGAGCTCGCCGAGCGTGCTGTCGCCTGGGTTCAGGGGTTGGTGGCGCGCCATCGCGTCGACGGGCTGCAGGCCTTGGGGCCGGCACCCTGCCCGATCGATCGGTTGCGCGACCGCTGGCGCTGGCACTTCCTCCTGCGGGCCGAACGACCGGGGCCGCTAGGTGCCGTCGCGCGCGTGCTGGTGCGCCATTTCCCTGTGCCGCGGAACCGCGCCGAGCTCCGCCTCACCGTCGATCGCGACCCCGTGGCCCTGTTGTGACGCTTCGCGCGTTGCGATCGGGAGCGAGGGGCCTACTTTGGGGTACGATCGCGCGATACGTGGCCGACGCTCATGGGGAGTGGCTGCCTGGCGCTCAACGCCTCGTTCGAACCATTGACCGTATTGTCCGTCGAACGCGCGCTGCGGCTGGTCATCGACCGCAAGGCCGAGCTGCTGGAGGCGGAGGAAGGCCGCTGGATGCGCTCGCCGCGCCAGGCGTTGCCGTACCCCGCGGTGATCCGTCTGGTGCGGTACGTCCACGTGCCGCGGCGATTCCGTCGCCAGGTGACGAACACGTTTTTGTTCGCCCGGGACGGGTACCGCTGCCAGTACTGCGGCCGTCACCGCAACGACCTGCGTCCGCGCGAATTTCTGACGCGGGACCACGTGGTGCCGCTCTCGCGCGGCGGCGTCCATGACTGGACCAATGTCGTCACCGCCTGCTCGAGCTGCAACAACCGCAAAGGGAATCGCCTGCCCCAGGAGTGCGGCTTGAAGCTCCGGACCACACCCCGGGAGCCGAACGAAGTGGAACTCGTTTGGGCGGTGCGGCGCTTGACGCCGGTGCAGGCGAAGTACATCGCGATGTTCTACGGCGCGGAAGCGCTGCAGGCCCTGCGGCGGGTCACCGAGGAGGCGGAGAATGCGCGCCTGGCGTTGGTGGGGGAGGGGTAGATTGGTGGCGGGGTTGCTGGCGGCCGGTTCGTCGGGCGCAGCGGCGCAAGCGTTGCCAGCGCAGCCCGTGGAGGCGGTGGCGGCCCAATCGGTCGTTCGCGAGGCCCTCGCGTACCTCGAACGCAGCGAACCGGAAACGCTGGCGGATCAGGTCGCGCTGTGCGAGATTCCGGCGCCGCCGTTCGAGGAGCGCGTCCGCGCCGAGGCGTTCCGCGATCGACTGCGGGCGCTCGGCTTTGTCGACGCGCGGATCGACGCCGAGGGCAACGTCTTGGCGTTCTGGGGCGACGGCTCCCGCCCGCTGGTCGTCCTCTCGGGCCACCTCGATACCGTGTTTCCGCGCGGTACCGACGTGGCCGTCCGGCGCGACGGTCCCTGGTTCCGCGGCCCGGGCATCGGAGACGACTGCCGCGGCCTCGCGGTCGTGCTGGCGGTGGCGCGGGCCATGCGCCGTTTCGACTTGCAGCCCCGAGGAACGGTCGTCTTCGTCGGCACCGTGGGCGAGGAGGGGCCGGGCAATCTCCGCGGCGTGCGCCACCTTGTGGACCACGAGCTCCGCGGCCGCATCGACGCCTTCCTCTCCGTCGACGGTGCCGGCTGGGCGATCACCAAGGACGCCGTCGGCAGCGTGCGCCTGAGGGTGCGCTACCGCGGGCCGGGAGGACACAGTTGGAGTGCCTTCGGCATGCCGAATCCCATCCATGCGCTGGGGCGGGCCATCGCCGCCATCGCCGAGCTCCAGGTACCCGAGCGGCCGCGGACCACGTTCAACGTCGGGATCGTCGCCGGTGGAACGTCCGTCAATTCCATCGCGCAAGAGGCCAGGGCGGAAATCGATCTGCGCTCCGAGTCGCCGGACACGCTGACCGCACTGGAACGCCGGGTGCGGCGGCTCTTGGAGCAAGCACGCGCCGCCGAACAGGCGCGCTGGTCGGGCTCGGGGGCACCGCTCGAGCTCGTTGTCGACACCTTGGGTTTTCGGCCCGCCGCGCGCGTACCGGCCGAGGCTCCGTGGGTGCAGGCGGCCGTGGCGGCGGCGCGCGTCGTCGGCGGGTCATCGCCACCCCTGCGCGCCGGCAGTACGGACGCCAATTGGCCGCTCCACCGCGGAATTCCGGCCCTTACGATCACCGGGGGTGGACGGGGCGCGGGTGCGCACTCGGAGAGCGAGACGTTCGAAGCGATCGAGAGCCACCGCGGGCCGCAATGGGCCCTGCTGCTGGTGGCCGCCCTCGCGGGCGTACGCTAGTCGACGCGCGCCAGCCAGAGGCGGATCCGCGCAACCAAGGTGCGGATGTCCACCGGCTTGCGCAGGACTTCGTTGCAGCCCGCCAGCTGGGCGGGGAGGTAGGCTCCGTCCATGGCGGTGAGCACCAGGATCGGCACGGCACAGGTGTGAGGATGCTCGCGCAGCTGCCGCGCGACCTGGAAGCCGTCGAGCTCGGGCATCATGATGTCGAGCAGCACCAAGTCGATGGGTTCTCGCAGGGCGAGGTCGACGGCTTCGCGGCCGTTGGTGGCCGGCAGGACTTCGAAGCCGTGGCTTTCGAGCAGCAGGCGCAGGGCGTCGCGGCTAGGATCGTGATCCTCAGCCAAAAGAATGCGCGCCGGGCCGGCGCGGGAGACCGGCGCCGCGGCATCATCGGCTCGTATCGTCGGGCTTGTAGAATGCATCGATGCATCGTCGGCGCGCGCCGGAACCGCCGGGCGCCGCGGCGCCGCCCACGACGTTCGACGGTGCAACAAGCATGCCTCGGGTAGCGCTGACCCGACGGGTTCGGCTGGCGGCGGCCCACCGCTACTGGCGCCCCGAGTGGACGCCCGAGCGCAACCGCGCGGTCTTCGGCCCCTGCGCCAACGAACCCGGTCACGGGCACACCTATACGGTCGAGGTCACCGTGGCCGGGGAGGTCGACGAGGTTACCGGGTTCGTCGTCGACCTCGGCTGGCTCGACGCGGTGCTGCGGGAGGAGGTGCTCGAACCGCTCGACCATCAGCACCTCAACGTGGCCGTTCCCGAGTTCGCTCCCGGGCGCGCTGTGCCGACCACGGAGAACCTGGTGCTCTACCTGTGGGGGCGGCTGGCCCGACGACTCGGGGAGCGGCTGGTGCGCCTTCGCGTGTACGAAGCCGACGATCTTTACGCCGAGTTGCCCGCGCCGAGTTCGAGCTCTTCGGCAACGGCGTCGAGCCCCTCCGCCCACGCTGGCAAGCGCAGGCCGAAGACGCGTTCGACTCGGCCCCCGTCGAGCGCCGAGTAGCGCGGCCGATCCGCGGGCGCTCCCCAGGCCTCCGTCGTCGTGGGCTCGAGCGGGACGCGCGATTCGGGGGGGAGGCGTTCGAGGATCGCCCGGGCGAAGTCGAACCAACTCACCTCGCCGCGAGCGCTCAAGTGGTAAACACCGCTCGGCACTTCCCAGGTGCGACGACCCGGGCGCAACGTCTGCGCCAGAATTTGCGCCGTGGCCGCGGCGACGTGGCGCGCCCAAGTCGGCGCGCCCACCTGATCGGCGACGACGCGCAGCGGCTGGCCGGCGCGGGCGCGCGCCAGGATCGCGCGAAGAAAATTCTTGCCGCGCGCCGCGTAGAGCCAGCTGGTCCGGAACACGAAGTGGGGCGGGGCAACCGCGGCGATGGCCTCCTCGCCGGCGAGTTTTGAGCGTCCATATACGTTGCGCGGCCGGGGTTC
>Ga0101943_1000220_pt1:80000-85000 | contig 126615 bp, 89 predicted proteins | sample DewCreD2012metaG_5_FD_75244 | JGI IMG/M metagenome (GOLD analysis project Ga0101943, IMG submission 75244) | Hot spring sediment bacterial and archeal communities from British Columbia, Canada, to study Microbial Dark Matter (Phase II) - Dewar... ... | reverse complement strand
GGCGGCAGGATGAGTGCATTGATGGGGCCAGGCGTCTCCCATCCCGACACAGCACGCCAGGTGACGCCACGGTCAGACGATATCCACAGCCCACTGGCTTCGGTTCCAGCGAAGATCACACCATCGGTTGTGAAATCAGGGGAGAGCGCTAAACTCAAAACCGGCGCACAGTCCATCGGAAAGGCAGTTTCTTGCCAACCGCGGCCGCTGCTGCTGCTGCGAAAAATGCCACTCTCGCACCCGACGTAGAGTGTGTCGTCGTGGGCGAAATTGGGCGAGAGTGCCAGTGCATACACATGGAAGTCGAGGAGGCCAAAGTTCCATGCCGCCCAGGTAGCACCTCGATCGCAGGAGCGCAAGATTCCGTCTTCTAACGTTGCGGCAAAAATCAACCCATCTTTTGCATAGTTGGGCGAAACCGCCAGAGCCGTCACGAAAGGCGGCGGCGATGAAAGAGGGGCGACATGCCACGTGGTGCCGGCGTCATGCGAACGGAGTACGCCGCCAGGGACGCTGGCGAAAAGGGTGCGATCGTGGGCGAAGTCCGGCGAAAAAACCACTGCTGTTGTGACGAGGGGACTCGCCAACGCAAGTGAAGCACAGGCATCCTGCCAGCTTCTTCCGCCGTCGCAGGAAAGGTAAAGGCCACCGGTGCCTGCGGCGCAGCAGACGCCGTCCTGTGAGAATCCTGGCGACGCCGCCAGTGCATGGACGGACTCCAGTCCATCCATCACACGCTCGGTCAACACATGCTTGGTCAACAGGGTCACGGAAGACGTTTTCATAGTTGTTTACGCCTCCCAGGCGATGGTGGCAGGGCGTGGGATGGTTGTTCGGTGCGATGCACCAATACATCGATGGTGAGTGCAAGCGCTGCACTCGAGAGGCCGGCGTAAGCAGCGGCTTTGACGATATTTGCCGGATCGTAAATGGCAGCCGTCTCCATGGGCACGATATTGCCGGAAAGCGCATCGAAGATGTGGCCAGGCCCTGCGTAGTCAAGGGCGACAAGAATAGCACTGGGCGAATAGCCCGCATTGGCCACGATCGTGCGGAATGGCTCGGTTACGGCGTTGAGGAGAATCCGGTACGCTGCGCGTTCCTCAGGAATGCAGGCTGCATCGAGACGGGCCTGCAATGCAGGTCGACAACCGAGCAGTGCTACACCACCGCCCGGCAAAATCCCCTCTTGGAGTGCACCACGTACTGCTTTAACGGCGCGCTCTGCTAATTCCTTGCGCGCTTTGATTTCCGGTGTACTGGCCCCTCCCACGCGCAAGGTCGCCGATCCGCCCAGGAGGCGACCAATACGATCCTGTAGCTTGTCGCGGAGCACAAGGTCCCCTGTCTCTGTATGGAGCGCCCGTAAAGTGGCGACATGACGTCGCCGCCAGCGCGCATCTCCCTTGCCGCCGATCACACCAAAATTATGCAGATCGGCCCAAACGCGCCGCGCGTGCCCAAAATCCTCCTTGCGGATGGAGGCAAAAGTGTCTCCGGCTGAACGTACGAAAGCGCGCCCACCACAGAGTATCGTCCCATCCTCCAAAAAAGCAGCCTGTTGTTCAGGTCCATAGCCCGGTGTCTTAACCGCCAGGATCTGCATATGGGCAGGTTTGTTGTTGGCAAGCAACAGAGAGATAGCGCTGTCAGAGAGTTCATCCGCGATCAACAACAGCCGTCGATAATTGGCCTTCACTGCTGCGATCAAGACAGGCAGGATATCCTGGGGGTGGCGAATTCGAAGATCGCTGAATACAATGGCGGCATCTTCCATCTCGCTGCGCATGCGCTTTACGTCTGCGACCATATGTTGCGAGATAAGGCCGCGTTCCCAGTAAGTGCCTTCGACGTATTCGTGTCTCAATCCTCGACCAGCGTCTTCCCGAACTTCCAATCGGCCATAACTGCCGATGATGGAAAAGATTTCACCGAGAAGTTCACTGAGTTCTCGATCCTGGCAAACGGTATATGCAACCTGTACAAGTTGAGAAGAGGTTGTTGCTGGCTGAGTCTGTCGGCGTAACTCCTCGATAACAACCTGGATCCCTTCTTCTAAAAAGCCCTGCAGGCGGCGAGCGTTCAGGCCTGCGGTGATCATCCGCACGCCTTCATTGAAGGTCGCTTGAAAGATGACCGCTGCAGTCGCCGTACCATCCCCTTCCTGATCCTGTAATCGCCAGAACATATCGCGCACGAACATGGCGCCCATGTCTGCTCGATAGTCCGGTAGCTGAATGACACGTTTGGCGATCGTGCCCCCGCTGTCGAGCAGCTCCGGGCTGCAATGATCCAGCGTACGATCGATAGCGACGATACGGGGTACCGGCCCTAACGTGGGGCGAATTGCGTTGATAAGGATATCCGCACCAGCCATCAGGGCCTTATGGGTCGTTGGTTGAAAGACAGGAGGCAAACGCAAGGTAGGAGTCATCTCTATCCCTTTATAGCGCCTGCCATGACGCCTTCAACAAAGAAGCGCCGAAACATCAGATAAACCAGTACGAGGGGCACAATCGATGCCAGGATGGCCGAGTAAATCAGTTGAAAATTGGTCGAAAACTGGCCAACGGCGCTCTGGATGAATGGCAGCAAAGTTGAGTTTGCCGGATCGAGATAGACATAAGGCTCCAGAAACTGGTTGTAGATAAGCGGCAGCATAATGACGACCATGCTGACGATTGGCACTTTGAGCAGCGGCAATAAGATAAAGCGCACGTACTGCCAGCTCGATGCGCCGTCGATGTAGGCAGAATCTTCCAGCTCTTTGGGGATGGCCGAAATGGCGGATGTAAAGATCATGGTGGAAAGAGCTGTCCCTTTAATATTGATTAAAATGATTGAAAGCCACTGCAGCCCCCAGCGTACTGGACCCGGTTCGTTGTAACCCGGGAAGATGCGGAAAAACCACTGAAAGATCAGAAATTGCGGCAATAGAATCAACATGGCGGGGATCACCATTTGAAGCAGATAAAGATTATAAACAAGCATCTGATCACGACGCTGCAGCCCGGAGAGACCATAGCCGGTGAAGATTGAAAGAATAATGGCAAGCATCAGACTGATACCTGTGATCAACAACGTCCGACCTAATGCTGCCCAAAAGGTGGTTCCGTAGAGGCTTCCAGTCAGCAGTGTGCGCCAGCCATTGAAGGTGTAGAAACCCTCAAAAAAATTTCGGATGCGTTCTTCAGGAATATCGTAACGCTCTGATATTTGTCGCAGGGTCGTGCGCGCCATTAGAAACTCGCTCTGGGGGATCCCTAAGGCCTCCTTTAACACGGCCATGTCGAGATTGTAAAAAACACCTAGATTGCCGACCTGCATGTCCATGCTGACTTCGGCGGCTTCAGGGATCCATAGATGAAGTTGGGCTGCGTCTCGGGTGCTGACAAAGGAGCGTACAAACAAGGCATAAAATGGAAACAGGGTAAACAACGAATAGGCAAGCATAACCGCCAGCGCAAAAACACGCAGTAGTCGCCGACGACTCGCCATACCAAGTCTTCGTCTCCTTTGATTTGACCGAATCTGGGCTTCTGACATTGCGCTCACCCCTGGGTTCCCTCCTCTTCGTGAAGCATGGTGACTACACCCTGGTGCTGTGATCTACGCTAATATTGCAGCCTCTTTTGTAGCCGTTGTAAGAAGACACCTAAAACGACCAGCGGCACGAAGGTGATCACCGCCAGCGTCATTCCCATTGCCAGCCGATTGACCTGGAATCCGTATGTGAAAAAAAGGATGCTGAGCAACTTCGCTTCAGGATTGACATAAAGCGCTCCCATTGCCACCAATTCATCAAAAACAGCGAACGATCCGATCAGACACATCGTCGTTGCCAGAATGAACGAAGGTAGCATCTGAGGAAAATAAATCTTCCATAGCCGTTGCCAGTAATTGGCGCCATCTACGATGGAAGCTTCGATCGTTTCGCTGGGAATGGAGAGCAGGCCGGAGAGAAAGATCGCCATGTTATAGCCTGCGTAGCGCCAGCCGACCAACAACGGTAAAATAAAGGCGGTTCCTTCGGCCGAGTAGATATCGATTGGAGTTTGGATCACCCCCAACTGGCGCAACAGCAGATTTGCCGTACCGGTCTCCCGTGAAAAGAGCATCACCGCCATGTACCCGACTGCAAGCCCCGAAACCATCAACGGCAGGTAAATGATCGTAAAAAAGCCGCCGCGAAAGCCAACTTCAAACATCAGCAGTGCCAACGTCAGCCCAAAAATGTAGACGGTTGTATAGTTGAGCACAACAAAGACCAGTGTGCGGCGTAATGCGGGGAGGTAGTCAGCTTGTACGCTGGGGTCGGTGAAAAGCGCAGTGAAATTTCTCAGCCCAACGGGCGCTACGGTCGGATCTGTGAACGAAGCCATGTCCGTGAACAGAATCGGGATTGCAACGATGAAGGGGACAATGGTGAGCAGGACATAGAGGGAGAACTGAGGGAGAATAAAGAGCCAGTCGCGCAGAATGCGTCGAGATTTCAGTGTGCTTCTCCTGCGTGCAGATTTATGGTGGACAAGTTCCTTCGATGCAACCCGGCTTGAAGTCATGGCCAGCCTTTTCCCCTTAATAAAATCTCAGTGCTATTCCTAAAGCGGGCAGGTCATGTCTACGGTTGGTGCAATTTGCGCCGTAAAGTCCGCAGTAACACACCTTTTCTCTGCGTGAACCAACCTGTTCATTCTCTCAGCTCATTCTCTCAATTGGTCTTGTTATCTTCTCTCTGAATGCTTCGCGTTGTTGGTGACGCTCGTGATGCGACCAGCCAAGGTCGCCTATCCCATTACACAATAACATCTGTTTCTTCAACCTAAGGGTTCTCTCGGTGATTGTCGTACACCCTCGAGGAGAGCCTACCACTTTCGAAAACCGTTATTAAAGTAAATCTACTTTGAGGCCAAGAGAATTCGCTCTGCAAAGCTATGAATCTCAAAGTAGTCCGCTTTAGAAATCGATGAAAAGACGCGTTTGGAGGAAGACTTTGGTAG